>ENA-ORKV01000425-ORKV01000425.1-human-gut-metagenome-genome-assembly--contig:-NODE-425-length-52588-cov-40.694750_pt1 | contig 52588 bp, 56 predicted proteins | sample MGYA00243058_ERZ508805 | MGnify/ENA primary metagenome ERZ508805 (study PRJEB26277, sample SAMN04329770) | human gut metagenome | biome: human-associated habitat | host: Homo sapiens | place: USA...
CCAATTTCTTAAAATACTCTGTATCCCCAGTAAACACTGGGGATGGAGTTGTATTGTCATAGGGGTTGGATGCTTACAACTCACCGATGCTCATTGTTGCTCACCGATACTCACCGATTATCACTGATAAATATCAGGGTTCTCCCAAATGGAAGAAAATATAGGATACTTGCAGAGGATTGAACTCCTTGCAGCTCTTGTTGTATCCACTCTTCTGCAGCTGCTCATAGAGCTGGGTGCATCTTACAATCCATCTCATCAGATGGGCTCTTGCCACGTCCGGGTCGGAATCCGGAAAATAGAGCAGGGCTAACTCCTGCTTGGTGTAACTTCGTAAATCCATTTTCTTGTAATGTTGAATTTTCCCACAGATCTCACAGATTTTCACGGATTTCGACTCCTTCGGAGTTATTTGCTATGAGGCATAGTGAGTACCTGTTGCTTGCAACAAGATTATCTGTGTAAATCTGTGAGATCTGTGGGAGACTAAGAATAATGTTGAATGTTATCTATTAGGGTTATGCTTCGTAAATATGATACTTAGCCATCGTAACCAAGATACTTAGCTATCGTAACCATGATACTTAGTGGTCGTAACCAAGATACTTAATCCTCCACGGTATCGTTAGGATCGATGAAGGCATCGTTGTTGATTTCGCTACCTTCCTTCTCTATCACAGCCCAGCCGTTGCCGTTCTTCTTGTGAATCTTCTTGAATCCAAGACGCTTCATCACGTTACCGATGTTCTGGTTGTTCAGGTTCTGGCGAAGGGCAGGGTTCACACCTATCCTCTCCAGTATCTCAGCACTGTAGCGGAACTTGATAAACTGTAGCGGCGTATCTGGCTCCGGCACCCGGTAGTAACGGAGTATCTGCTCCTCGGCATAGTTGGCTACCATAAAGAGGCGGTTGTGACTGCGCATCAGCTCGATGTCATCCCTTGTCAACCAGTATGTCCACTCCAGGGGCTCGCCCTTAGGATGGCTCATCACCTCCTGACCCAGTGCCACTGCCTCGGCAAACACGTGGTCGTAGTCTATCGGGTGCTCTATCGGACTCTCGATGCTCTTTACCAGCCAAGGACAGTAGCGGCGGTTCTCCTCGTCGGTGATGAACTGCTGGTTGTTGGTGGTGCCGCAGAGCGATCCGCGGTGGGGCATCTCCGAACGGTACTTGTCGTAAGGTCGGCGTATGGAGAATGTCACCTTGGTCATGTTGCTCTTGAAGGCGCTCAGGTTCTTGCCGAATACCATCTCAAACTCGTCGAGACAGAGCAGAGCCTTGCTGCTGAAAGCCTCCATGAAGTCCTTGTCGGTATAGGCGCCCGTCGAGTCGTTGAGGAAGTACTGGCGCAACTGTGGGGGCAACAGCATGTGGAAGAACGTGGTCTTGAAGATGCCGCCCTTGCCCACGAAGATGAGTATCATCTGGTTCACCACCTTCAGCGTTACCCATGCCACCACCATCGCCACCAGCCACTTCTTGAAGAAATAGCGGAAGAGGCTCTGCGTATGTTCGTTGTCGGGCAGGTTCTCCACCTCGATGCGGTCGGCGAGCTGGTCGATGTAGTCGGGATCCTCTCCCTTCTTCCATTTCGGCAGACTGCGCAGGTAATCGTCCAAGGGGTCGAAGGGCTCGCTGAAGTCACTGTTGATGATGTTGTGCAAGGTCTTTTCTGAGAGATGCAGTCCCGACTCGTCCATTTCGCTCCAGATGGAGTTCTCGATATTGTCGTCGATGCGTACCCAGTCAGGATACTTGCCGTTTAAAACGAAGCGGCTCTCCACCTCGTAAAATCCCGTCAGCACGTTTCGGCGGAACAGATAGTGGGTGAGTAGCCACTGCTTGATGCCCCTTACCGATGGCTTGGCGCTGCGCCCCTCGCCATGGCGATAGAAATGCCAGATACCAAACTTGTTCAGATGCTTGTAGCGAGACTTGATGACAGAAGCCGTATCTTCGTAGCTGGTGCCAAACTCACGGTCGGCGTAGGTCAGAACTTCTTCCTGCGGGATGCCATAGTAGATGCAGATGTCGGCAAAGTGCCATACATACTCGTTGTGATGCTCAGGCTCGAACCGATAGCCCCACAGGTCGAGCAGTTCCTTGATATGGGAAGCTGCCTCCTCGATGGTAGGCGCACCCTTGTCGCCTGACTTCGCCTCCTCTTTCACCTTGCTGCTTCGCTTACCTCCCTTGGCGTTTCGCCTGGCAGAATACTTCGCCTGCAATGCCTTCTTCGTGTAGAGGGGATTCAGATCCTTCGGTCCCAAGGCAAAAGGCTCGGCATCCCAACGGAAATAGGCATCCGAGTCGTAGGCAAGACCGGCGCATCGGGTGATGTCGACACACTGCTTGTCGGGAGCGATACCCAGGAGCTGGGTGTAGTAAGCCATCGCCTTCTGCAGCACGGCATCGAAGAGTTCGAGCACGCTGATGTCGTCGTCATCCACAGGACGGTAGGCACAGAATACTCTGAATCCCCTGCCGCTCACGGTGACATACTCTACCATCGTATGACTGTCGCCTCTCACCAGTTGGATAAGCTGCTCCATATCTTCCTTCTTCACATGGTCGAAGTCGAGCTGTAACATGTAGGTAGGTTTGAGGAAGTCGGCAAGTTGTCTGCCGTAGCCGTTCATGAGTGCCGAAACCGTGATGGCAGGCATCTCAGGCTTGTACTGGTCGGCAAACTGCTTGCTGATGGCGAGGCGCTTGCGATAAGTCTCAGTCATCATTCGTAGCTCAGGGCTAGAGGTAATCACGCTCTTGAGATACAACCAGTCGGCGAGTGGATGGCTCTCCGAAGATTTGATACAAGGGAAGTACGATGGCATCGTAGCTGTCCCATTCATACAGTTGGTGTTTGATTCTTTTTCCATTTGATTAAAATTATCAGTTGTTAATGTACTAATCTGTTGTTTCCAACGTTCTCTAACTAAGAGTGTGGGTGAACACTTGGCGATGAAGTCGGTGAAGGGTGAACCCCGATGCCAACCTTTAGCGTTAATAATGTGTTAAAAACACTATATAACCCACTATAATAGAGACTCTTATATTTCTAGCATGCGCTGTATATACAAAGTTCTTTTTATTAGGGTTCACCCCTGAGCCGAAAAGGTGAATGCTTGGGGCAAGTGTTCACCCCGCTGTTCACCAATCGGCAACTTAAGATTGCTTCAGCCCTCGTTCTTGAAAGCTGCTGCGAATTTAAGAAAAAAGGTTGAGACCGCCAAGAATCTTGTACCTACATATATAGGTACAAAAAGGCGATGATTTTATAATAGCTTAACAAAAGATATTCAAATTTTTTAAATATATTAAGAGATGACACGATTTACAAAAACCAAAAAGGCACTGTGCGCTTTGACGGATACCATTCTCGGCGGCAGTAGCAATGTGGTACGCACCTTAAAGGTGGCTGGCCACATGAATGAGAATTCAGTCAAGCATGTCTAAGAGGGTTATGCCAGTCATACCCAGTCCTACTGCCTGCTTCGTTCTTCGCTGAAGAAGCATCACAGCACCAAAGACCAGGTGATGCAGATAATGGACTATCTTGACAACATGGAAGAGGAGTATCACAAGTCCTATCCCGACGATCCCTGCCCGATGGACGGTGGCTATAAGGCGAGCTTCGAAAGGTTTGTGATAGAATCCTTGAGAGCAGAGTGGAATTTACCACCTGAGACCGAATAAGTCTAAGAAATTTGTGTTATATAGTGGTGACGCTGTATTATTTTATGGCTTAACGTACCTAAAGTGACCGTTTACGCCCAATTTCTTAAAAAACTCTGTATCCCCAGAAAACACTGGGGATGGAGTTGTATTGTCATAGGGGTTGGATGCTTACGAAGGGCGAATGGAGAGTCCAGGATAGAATAATGAATTAATAACTTATAGAGTCTCAGACATGCAAACTGTCATGAGCAATTTTATTAAGCTACTTTTCTGCTTGTGGCAGGGAGCATGCTGGGACTCATTTTAAAACAATATGGAAAATTTAGAAACAAGTAAATCTTTTCGATTCGTAGAAATCGACGTGATGAAAGGTATTGCCATTATGTTGGTAGTTTTAGGCCATGTGTTGGCTTGGTTTTATGATGATTTTTTAGTAAGAATTGATTCGGTGCCATATAATGAAATAGTTCTTTGGAAGTATATATATAGCTTTCATATGCCTCTTTTTATGTTTGTTTCAGGTTTTGTAGTATTCAATCCTTGTAAAAAGTATACGTTGTTGAAAGTTGGAAGAAGGTGTACATCGTATCTTATTCCATTGGTAACATTTGGGGTAATTTGCTCTATATATAGGGAGGAGTTTAATATAGGAAATATTTTGGGGCAGTATTGGTATTTTAAAACTTTAGCCATATTCCTAATGTTGGTGTTCTTCTTGGATACAATATTAGGTAAAGTAGTGAAAAAATCACGATATAAGAATCTAGTTGTTCCTGTATTGTTTTCTAGTGTTATATTGGGCTTGAGTCAAATTTGTAAAAGATATGGGGGGGCAGTTGATCTCATTTTAGATTCTTCTCATCTTGATTGGAATTTTTTCTATTTTATACTGGGATGGTATTTAAGAAGGGAAAAGAACATTTATGATATATGTAAAAATGATTTTGTCCTACCAGTTTGCTTAGTATTTATGATCATTCACGTTGTCTATCCAAAAAATATATATGTTTTTTTCCCTTTAGTTGCAATATTATTCACAGCAAATATTTCTCAATTATTATCTGATGGCCATATAAAGAAAATGATTATTAGCTTCGGAGAGAGTACAAAAGATATTTATATATTACATTTTTTCTTTATGATAAAAATACCTCTCTTTGGTCAGTATTTTGAGAGTATAATAGGTTTAGGTATTGCACCAGCCGTGGTTACTCAGTTTTTTATTGGATTTCCAATCTGTTTAGCTATAACCTATTTGTGTTATAAAATAGGAAAAGTGTTAAATCGTAATAAATATGTTTCTAAATATTGTTTTGGTAATATATAATATAGAGTTATAAATATCTTACAATTATGAAAGTCGGAATATTAACAGTACCATTTAATAATAATTATGGCGGTTATCTTCAAGCATTTGCTTTAATGAACGTTTTAAAACAAATGGGTCATGAGCCGACACTTATTATGCGACGGCAGAATAAGAGAAGAATGTTCTTTAAAGCTGTAATAAAATATTTCATTATGGGCATATATCATTCATTTAAAAATAAGAAGTTGTGTCCTTTGATATATAAAACAGAAAGAGATTTCGAGTATTTGGGCTCAAATATGCATCAGTTTGTTGATAAGAGGATGCAACCTCTATCTCCTTTTCTTTATACATCTGAAGATTTGCAAAAATATTGTGAAGGAAAATTTGGTGCTTATATTGTTGGAAGCGATCAAATTTGGAGAGCTATATATGTGCCTGATATTGCGAATTATTTCTTAGATTTTACTTTAGGTTGGAATGTTAAACGCATAGCTTATGCCGCATCTTTCGGTACGCAAAATCCTGAATATACGCAAGAAGAGAAGGAAATCTGTTGTAAACTGATTCCACAATTTGATGCTATTTCTTTACGCGAAAAATCCGGAAAACATGTTTTTACAAACTTTTGTTGGGAATATAATGACTTAGAAATTGTTTTAGATCCAACATTGTTGTTAAATTCTGGAGATTATACAAAGCTTCTGTCATACGAAGAGGAAGAAATTAACGCTGGCATATTTTATTACGTCTTAGATAAAAATCAATATATATCAAATGTTATAAGTGATATTCAAGAAATAATCAAAAAGCCGGCATATGGTATTTCTAACATTCAACGTGATTATAAACCATTACCGTCAATTGAAGATTGGCTTACATATATAAAAAATGCTAGTTTTGTTGTTACAGATTCTTTTCATGGAATGGTATTTGCTATTATATTTCATAAACCATTTCTTGTATTAAAGAATGGAAATCGTGGAGCTGATAGATTTCTAGACATGTTGAGTCTTCTAGGTTTGCAAGATAGAGTTCTCTCTGGCGATTTGACCCTAAATGAGATTTTAGAAAAAAAAATAGATTGGGATTCTGTAAATACTAAATTGGGTATATTACGAGAAAAATCGTTAAAGTTCCTTGAATATTCTCTTTCATAATTGTTATGATATAAAGGTAATTTATTTAATCATGAAACTACTTTATTATACACATACATATTTCTTGGATTGTGATCTGCCACTTGTTGAGCAACTTATCCATAAAGGAGTAGATGTAAAGTTGGTAATAGATTTACCATATTACCAGCTAAAATCTACAATGGTCGATATTGCAAGGCAAATTCCAAGAACGGATTTGATGAATGCTTCTGTTTACTCAGAATTAGCATTTATTTCGCATTATATATCACTTGATAATGTCTTTGTTTTAAATAGAACTTGTAAAATTTATCATATAGCAAACTATATGATGCGTTATAAGTTCTCAAAACTTATAAAAAAATATAATCCAGACATTATTCAATGTACTGATTTTGTAGATTTATCTGATAGCTTCCTTTATAAATATAGAAATAAACTTCTACAAATAGTGCATGATCCGTTTCCACATTCTGGAGAAAAAACTTTTAAAAAACTTCTTTTACGTTCTTTGGAATATAAGTTGGTGAAGAATTTTCTTTTGCTTAATACTCTACAAATAGAAAAGTTTGTATCAGAAAACAAGTTGGATTCTTCGTACATACATCAGGCTTCTTTGGGAGTTTATACTTGTTTACAAGAATTTAAGAATGACAAAGATATAACAGGTATTGATAACTATGTTTTATTTTTTGGTAGAATTTCTCCTTATAAAGGCATAGAGTATTTAATTAAGGCAATGGAGAAACTTCATAAAGATAATCTACAGGTTAATTTAGTTATAGCTGGTGGAGGTGAACTTTATTTCGAAGATTTACTAAAAGATAAACCTTATATAAAGGTTATCAACAAATTCTTAACGATGGATGAATTGTATTCTTTGATAAAAAAATGTAAAATTGTTGCTTGCCCTTATGTTGATGCAACTCAAAGTGGCGTTATAATGTCTGCTTATGCATTAGCAAAAGTTGTTGTTGGTACGAATGTTGGTGGATTGCCACAGATGCTTGGATATGGTGAATATGGGCCTGTAGTACCAGCTAGAGACAGCAACGCACTGGCTAATGTAATACAAAATATATTATCTAATTCAAAAGAATTATGTAAATATGAATCGAAAATTAAAGAAGCGTCGTTAGCTGGTTGTTTTTCTTGGCATAGCATAGCTGATAGATATATTGATATTTACAAAAAAATTAAAAAATGATTTTATATAGTTTTATACCCCATTGGACATTAGGCACAACTTTATTGTACACATTCATGGGGATTATTGGAGTTTGGGCTATTTATAAGTCTTCATTAAACAACTCCCAACGTCCTTTATTGAAAAATAAATATTATCTAATTTGGTTCTTTATTTGGACGCTAATCGCTGCTTTTAGAATGATAGACGGAAATGCTGGAGGTACCGATGCTATAGCTTATTATTCATATTTTAAAATGTGTTTTGATATTCGAGGATGGGAATTATCCCCTCTAGGCCTTTATGACTCTAATCTAGGGTTCCGATGGTATAATAGAATATTAAGACTTTTTTCAGATAATCAGTTTTATTATTTGTTTTTAACTCATGGTATCATGTTAGCATGTGTGATTAAGTTTGTGGATTGTTTCAAATTCAAGAAAATGACATACGTTCCATTTTTCTTAATAGTTTTTTGGTATGTTAGAGGCTTCTGTACAATTCGCTCAAATCTTGCATCTGCGATACTCTTAATAAGTTTAGTTTATCTAGTGCAAAATAAATATAAGCAGAGCATTATTGTTGCAATTTTAGCAGTTTTGTTCCATAAAATGATGGTTTTGTATGCTTTGTTTATTCCATTTTATTGGTATGCTCAGAAAAAAACAATAAAGTTGAAGTATATTATAGTTATTATTATTGGTATATCAATGTTGACAACAGCTATGTTGACATTTGTCTTTGGCGGCAATTTATTAGGGGATGAATTTACTGATCATTATAGCGAATATTCTGAAAATGCTATGGAAACGGGGTTCCTAGGTAATTTTTGGAAAATTGCTTTTGAACAAATAGTTTTAGGTGTGCTTATGTTATTATTAAACAAACAAGCATTAAGATATAAAGAGGATTTAAAAAACTCAATAAGCAAGAATAAATTTGATGTTATTTGGTATGCATGTCTTTTTGATTTGATACTAATTCCTATATGTAGTACATTCGGAGTATGGAGGGGGTATGAAGTTTTTTATGTACCTCGATTAGTTATGTGGTCTTTATTGTTAGGTATAGTAAGTCCCAAAGATAAAAAATGGTATATCATTTATTTAATAGTTACATGTTTTATATTTTATGGTTGGTTCTGGCAACGTTTGTCAGCAAAATCCTTTTGGTATGAAACAAACTTAATGCCGTATCTTCTAAATATTTAAATAGTATGCGTATATTAGAACTTATTCCAAATTTAGCTTCTGGTGGAGCTGAAAGATTTGTTACAGATTTGAGTAATGAACTTGTTTTAGATGGTAATGATGTATCAATTTTTACATTTAGATCAGCTCATAATCTTAATTTTTATAAGGATGAATTATTACCTCAGGTATGCTTAAAAGAATATCCTGGATCATGGACATTGATTTCTAAGTTAATTCAATTTTTTGTCATATTATCTTATGTCCGCAAATTTAAACCTGAGGTTATTCATTGTCATACTTTGGCTTTCCCGTATGCTTTATTTGTTTCTTTTTTCTATAGAAATATAAAGTATTATTATACAGTTCATAATTTAGCAGAAAATGATACTTCTCTCGGAGTAGGTGCAAAAATTAGGTGCTTATTTTTGAAAAAGCGAATAATTCCAATTACGATATCAAAACAATGTGCTCATTCATTTACTAAATTCTATGGTTATAGTTCTTTTTGTACAATAGAAAATGGATGTAGAAGTCTACAGCCTTCTAGTTTGTTTGATAGCGTTAAAAATGAAATAGAATCTTATAAGAAGACCAATAATACTAAGGTTTTTATTAATATAGCTCGAATATCGAAGCAAAAAAATCACAAAATGCTAGTTGATGCCTTTAATTTATTTTCAAGTAAAGATAAAGATTCAATATTGTTGATTATTGGTCACAAATTTGATGCTTGGAATGACATTAAAAAAGTTATAGAAACATCTGAAGATATTTTCTATCTCGGTGAAAAGCATAATGTAGCTGATTATTTACTCTGTTCAGATTTCTTCTGTTTATCTTCTTTGTGGGAAGGATTACCTATAAGTCTTCTTGAAGCAGGAATTTTAGGTGTTTGTCCTATATGTACTCCTGTTGGTGGAGTAAAAGATGTAATTTGTGATAAACGTTTCGGTATCTTGTCTCGTGATATCTCTTTATCGTCTTATCTTGAAGCAATAAAACTTGCTGTTAATACACCTATGGATAAACATGAACTTATGGAATCTTATACAGAAAGATATAGTATGAAAAATTGTGCAAAAAAATACTTAAGCTTATTTTTAAATGATGAAATCAATTCTTCTTCAATGTAAATTCCTATTAGTGGAATTTCTAAATGTTACTTATCAACTCGTTCCAAATCCCCTTCGAAATTACTATTTGAGAATGTTCGGAATACGGATATGGGGGGGCAAGTCTTGTATCCATCGAGGATGTAAGTTCTTTCATGTTGGTAAGATGAGTGTGGGACAGAATACTGTCATTAATTTTGGTTGTTACCTTGATAATCGCCGGGGTATCTATATCGGAAACAATGTCGGTATTGCCCATAATACTAAGATTTATACGTTAGGTCATGATTTGAATGACCCGAAGTTTTCTACGAAAGGTGCGCCTGTTCATATTGGGGATGATGTCTTTATCTTCTCTAATGCCTTGGTGATGCCTGGAGTGACAATAGGTGAAGGTGCCATTGTCTTGGCTGGTAGTGTGGTTACAAAAGATGTGGAGCCATGGTCTATCGTGGGTGGTAACCCAGCCAAGAAAATTAGGGAGCGCAATCGTGATATAGATTACAAACAAGTTTATAGATACTGGTTCGCTTTATAATGAACAAACCGAACATACTTTTTTTGTTGAAAGGCCTTGAAATAGGTGGTCTGGAGGTGGTGACTGCCGTTCTTGCAAATAAATTTGTAGAGGAAGGTCATCAGGTAAGTGTTTTTTCTTTTCTTGGCGGAAAACATTCCATTGCCAATAGATTTGATGCTCGTATCAAACTTTATCAGCAAGACGACTATTCCCGAAGTAAAGAAAATGTTGCTAAGTTGCGAAAAGTCTTGGTCGATGATAAGATAGATATCATCATCAACCAATGGGGCTTGCCTTATACACCAATCAAAACGGCACGAAAGGCTGCTAAAGGTCTCGATGTAAAGATCATTTCCGTATATCACAATGCGCCGAGTTTCAATGGTAGAATCCAAAAATTAAATATAGCTTTAATGGGATGCGAGAATCTTATGAAGCGTTTGGCTTTACGCTTGATGCGCTTTGCATTCAAGAAGGTGACGAGCAGGGCTATGGCTTACATTTATCGACATAGTGACTTGTTCCTTGTATTATCGCCAAGCTATATAGAGGAGTTTAAGCGTTTTACAGGTGTGAGTGATGACAGGTATCTTCAAGTGTTGACCAATCCTATAACAGTAGAGCATGATGGTTATGAGTATGCTTTTAATGAAAAGCAGAAAGAAATCATCTATGTAGGTCGTTTGGACTTTGTTCAGAAAAGAGTATATCGTGTGATTGATACATGGAACTATTTGGAGGAACGCTTTCCAGATTGGCGTTTGACCATTGTGGGAGATGGTGAGGATAGGGAGAACTTGGAGAATCATGTGAAATATTTAGGCTTGAAACGAGTTTCTTTTGAGGGATTCCAAAAGCCGATAGACTATTACAAGCGTGCTTCAATTCTTCTCCTTACATCTGATTTCGAAGGTTTTCCATTGGTGCTTGCTGAATGTATGAGCTTTGGTGTGATACCTGCCGTATATAACAGCTATTCAGCAGTATGTGATATTATAGATGATGGCAAGGATGGTATCGTGCTTCCTTATCATAAGAATGGATATCAAGCAGAAGAGGCTGCTGGCATGATTGTCAATATCATGAAGGATGATGGTAAACGTGAGCAAATGGCTTTGGCTGCTATCAAGAAAAGCAAAGAATATTCCGTAGAGAAGATTTATAGTGAATGGGAGAAAGTGTTTCATTCTCTGCAAAAGAAATAAGAATTTGTTATACTATGTACAACGATATTCAGTTAATAATCATGGCTGGCGGCGTAGGTAGCCGCTTCTGGCCTATGTCAACCCCCGATTACCCAAAGCAGTTCATAGATGTGATGGGTGTCGGCCGTTCCCTTATACAATTGACAGTAGATAGATTGAAGCCAATCTGTCCTGTCGAGAACATGTGGGTAGTGACAAACGAGAAATACATTCGCATTGTCAAGGAGCAAATCCCTGACATGCCAGTAGATAACATATTAGCAGAGCCGGAGGCTCGCAATACAGCTCCTTGTATTGCTTATGCCTGCTGGAAGATCCAGAAGAAGCATCCTAATGCCAACATCGTGGTGACACCATCCGATGCCCTGGTCATCAATACCTCGGAGTATCAGCGAGTGCTTAGCAAGGCATTGAGCTATTCTTCCGATAAGAACGCCATCGTTACCATCGGTATCAAACCAAGCCGCCCGGAAACAGGCTATGGCTATATCGCCGCAGCAGAGCCAACATCCGTAGATGAAATCTACAAGGTAGAGGCTTTCAAGGAAAAGCCAAGCCTGGAGACAGCAGAGCAATACCTTGCCGCCGGCAATTACTATTGGAATGCCGGAATCTTCGTATGGAACATTGATACCATCAGCAAGGCAATCCGAGCCTTCCAGCCGAACCTTGCCAGCATCATGGACGAGATGACTTCTTCTTTCTATACCGAACAGGAGAAAGAGGTAGTAGGCAAGCTCTTCCCAACCTGCGAGAAGATAAGTATTGACTATGCCGTAATGGAGAAGTCGAAGGAAATCTATACCTTGCCAGCCGAGTTCGGCTGGAGCGACTTAGGCAGCTGGGGGCAGCCTCCGCACCTTACTTCCACAAGATGAGGCTGGCAATGCCAAGGTAGGCAAGGATATCCGATTGTATGAATGTAAGAACTGCGTGGTTCATGCAGCCGATGAAAGCAAGGTGGTAGTTCAAGGCTTGGATGGCTATATCGTAGCCGAGAAGAATGGACAACTACTTGTTTGCTCTTTGAAAGAGGAACAGAGAATTAAAGAGTTTGGGAAATAATAATGTAATCTCTATCTATTTTAAGTTTGCAAGGGGCTTCATGCCTTTCTATGTAGATTGGTGCGTGCTCATGGTGCTGTCGTATGTGGTGGCTGTGGGGTATCACTGGGAAGTGAAGAGGATAAACACTAAAATATAGGTATATTAATATTTTTATTTATGAAAAGTATAGCTGTTTATTATAAGATTCATGAAGGAATAGAATCATCCGAGAATTATGATGAAAAACAAAAAAGGAGCCCAACTTCAACAGAAGGATTAAAACCGTTCTCTGATGTAGGTGAACTCCATGTAAATATTTGGAAAGTAAATGATGGGAAACTTAAATTGCATCCTGTATTTTACGTTGATTTAGGTGTCAAGGTTAGCTTTAAATGCGAACAACTGAGATTGTTTGTGCCATTTGTTACGAAGAAAGAGAAATGGGTGGACCTATGTAAAAATGTAATGGATCACCGGGATTTGATGTGTGCGATATTTAATGATGATATGAAGGGGACACCTCAAAATAATACCTGTTTTTACAAAGTAGAAAGCCAAACTAATAAACGAGCTTTTTATCTTTATCAGTTGGCTTCAGACAATATTAAGTTTGAGATATTCAATGATGAAAATAATCAGAAAGGAACTTATATAACACTGACGATTAAAGGTAATCCTGCTAATGAAGATGCATTAGGACAATTCACTGACGAGCAAGTTTATTTACGCTTTAGGCTTTTTGTTGAGAATAATGAAGAATTGGCAATAACAGAACATGTTTCTAATGATTTGTTGCAGGCGGCATTCTCTCAAACAGATTTGTTTGATTTACGCTTTAATGAAAAGCGTGAGATTGATGGTAAAATACTAGAAAAGATGAAGTCAGATGGATTTAAACCTTTGAATTTTGATAAGGTTCATGTATTTTACATAGCAGATACGCGAGAAGATGTTGAGAATGAAAGCTCTTTAAAAATTGATAGTCGTTTATTGGAAAAGTTGCATTGGGAGTCTTATGAGCCAGAAAACAAATTACGTAATACACATTATGTCGCTCATCATTGGAGAAAGCGACGTAAAAATGGAGAACCGCCATTTGCCGAGGCTTCTGTATTTTTTAGTACTAAGTACCCTAATATTGACTTATGGAGATTGGCATCCTATTTTTCGGTTGTAATTCTGCTAGGTTGGGTTGGCTCGATGCTTTCATTTCACTTTAGTGAGCTTCCGAGTTGGCAGTCTTCTACTAAACTGGTCTTGATATGTAGTTTGGTTATATTTGTTATTGCTTTGATAGTCAAGGTAAACATAGGAATAATTCTTGCAAAAATATTTCGTAAGCGATGAATGTACTTATAGGAACAGATGTTCTTCTTTACTATCTTCAAAAGCAAGAATTGGATGGCATCGTCATGCTCTTTAGTTGGATAGATAAAATTAAATCTAAAAAGTTTATAGACTTGTCCTCTATTGCGATTTTAACGAATTTCGTATCTTTGGATTCTTTTGAGGAGTTATCCTCTTTTAATATATTGAAAGGGATCAAGCCCAAAATTAGGAAGATAGAGGATATTGAACAAGCTGATTTTTTACTTAAAGGCTTTAACTATAGACCTCTTTTAGCGCAGTTAAATTGGTTGTTCTATGATGATGTTGATTATTTGATAACGGAAAATTCTTTGTCTCATAATATTGCAAGGATTCTGAAGATTGACGATAAGGTATTTTCTATTGAAGGTTTTATTGAGAAGTGTAGCATTGAGCATCTGGAATTAGATGAAACTTTGGGTGTTTCGATAAAAAAGACTTTGTTTGGAGAGCTTGACTATAATGACAGATTCTTTAATTCTTTTAAAGCAGAATACGAACCTTATTATCATACTTGGTTTAAGAACAAAGCTAATGATGAGGTGTATGTAGCCAAAGATTTGAAAGACAATATTCGTGGACTTTTAAAATTGAAAATTGAAGAACAGGCTATTGAAGCAGGAGATATAATGCCAGCGTTCAAACCTGCAAAAAGATTAAAAATTTCGTCATTGAAAGCTGACTATACTAGTCAAAAGTTAGGGCAACGTTTTATGCGTATTGTTTTTGATACGGCATTGCGCGAATCTGTAGATGAGATTTATGTTACTTTATTCCCAAACAGTCCACAACGAAGAAGATTAGTGGGTATGATAAGTCAATGGGGATTTGGCTATTATGGTACAAAAGATGGAAATGAACAGGTATTTGTGAGATCATTTAGAAAAGAAGTTTCTAAAGATTTAAAAACTTGTTTCCCATTTTGCTCTTTCCATAAAAACAAGTTGATTGTGCCAATAAATCGTTTCTATGCGGCACAATTATTGCCAGTTTCAAGTGTAGAAAAAACAACAGAACTAGAGCCTGCTAAGCATGCCATCAAAAAAGTGTTGATCTTGCATCTAGATGCTAGAACATTAGAGAAAGGTTCTCTCTTGTTTTTTCTTCAGAACTCAGCAGATGAGAATTCTTTTGAAGTAATATCTTTAGGTGTGGTGGAAAATGTATATAGGAATTTTGAGAGTGAGTTAAGTTTTATTAGAAGATGTCGAAAACGTTCTACTTTTTCTAATAATGCATTACATGATTTTTGGTTAGGTTCTTTGGAAAAACCAATAGTAGTAGAATTCTTGTATATTTGCCATTTTGAAGAGAATATTCTGAAGAGTACCTTTACCGAAATAGGGGTGGACCTAAAAATGTTAAAAAGTCAGTGTCCTATTATGATAGATGACAAACAAGCTGTATCGTTTATAAAAAATACGCCCTATGAAAAAGTTGTTGTTGCCAATACGTCCCAATTATGTTAACCAAATATTGGCTGGGACTAAAAAGGTTGAGTATCGTACAAAGATTCGTAAAGATGCTTTAGTGAACCAAATTCTTATTTATCAAAGTTGTGATGTAAGAAAAGTTGTTGGTGAGTTTCGTATATCAGGCATAATTCAAGGAACTCCTGATCAAGTTTGGAATGCGACAAAAAATGTTGGTGGCATTAGTGAAGAATCATTCTTTAAGTATTTCAAAAATAAAGAGACGGCTTATGCTTACCAAATTTCAGATTTAATAGTTTATGATAAACCTATATCCTTGGAGGATTTAGGATTACATAAAGCTCCAATGTCTTATCAATATGTTGATGTTGATTAATTAAAACGCAATAAGACAGATTATGAATGCAAAGATAAAACTCATTTCATCAAATGTAGGCATCTGTAAATTTGAGGAAAAAGAAAAGCAACCTGCTGATGAGGAAAACATGGAGCTGAAATAATATAATGTTATAATGGAAAAGGTATATTTGTATAAATATAGGAGTATTGAATGTTTGGATCGGGATTTGAAAACGCTATCTAATGATTCTTTTTATGCTTCTGATATTAAACACCTTAATGACGACCAAGAATGCTATTTTAATAGTGAAATGTTTATTGCTTCTTTGGAAAGTTTATTGAAGACTTTCCCAAACAATGACCAAGTAATATCAAAAGTAAGGGAGCAATTTGAAAGTATTGTTGCGTTTCGGAATCAGATAGGTGTTTTCTCTTTGAGCAAGAATCCATGCTCAGGGATGATGTGGGCATTGTATGCTAGTGAAAGAAAAGGGTATTGTGTGATTTATAATAAGGAAGGTTTGATGGAAGTTGCAGGTCCTATCAATAAAAATGATAGACATATGTTGAATGTGTCATACTCTCATAATCTTCCAAGACCAAATTTAATGGATATCCCTTCTGGAAAATTACTTCAAAAACTGTATGGGACCAAAGAAAAAAGTTGGTCTGCTGAAGAAGAAGTGAGAATTATCACTGATAATTTTGGCTTTCAGAAAATAGTTCCTTCTGCCCTTCATGGAATTATCTTTGGCTCAGAAATGAGTGATGAAGACAAAGATAAAATAAAGAAGGTTTTGGTGGGTAGAAATATAACATTTTATCAGCTGAAAAGGAAAACTGATGATTATGGCTATACTTATGTCTTGGATGAAATCTTCGAGAAGCCTTCTGACTTAAATGAAACTTCATACGCTAAGCCGATTTTAAGCAAGTATGGCGTTACAGATAATTATTATGTAAAGTTGTTGGTTATTCCACCAAACAAGGAATGGGTTATCAACTTTATGATTGCATTTAAGGAAAAATATGCAGAAGGTGATCGTCAAATGAACATTTGGCTTTTTAGAAAGGATACTCCAGATAAGGATATGTCAATTAATAGTGAGTCTTTCAAAAATACTGTATAGGAGAATGGTATGTTGGAGTGAAAGAAGACGAATTAGAATCATTTGTTTATATCTAAAATAAAAATGGAAACAGTAAAAGTATTAAATATAGATATTCAGAATATTACTCGTCAGGAACTCTTGGAGAACCTGAAGGAGGGTGTTCTTGTGACTCCTAATCTTGACCATCTGATTAAGCTTCAGAAGGACAAGGAGTTTTATGATGTGTATCAGAAGTCGGAATGGGTGGTGTGTGACAGTAAAATCCTCTACCTGTTCGGTAAGTTGTTGAAGACTCCAATCAAGGAAGCGATTCCGGGTTCCAGCTTCTTCACCTCTTATTATATGTATCATAAGGATGATGCAGACTGCAAGATTTTCTTACTTGGTGCCAAGGAGGGTATTGCTGCCAAGGCAATGGAACGCATCAATGAGAAGGTGGGTCGACAGATGGTGGTTGGTGCGCATTCTCCTTCCTTTGGCTTCGAGAAGCATGAGGATGAATGCGAGGAGCTGGTTCGCATCGTGAACGAGAGTGGTGCAAATGTACTGCTCGTTGGTGTGGGTGCGCCTAAGCAGGAGAAGTGGATTATGAAATATCGTGATAAGATGCCTGAAGTAAAGGTATTCATGGCTCTGGGTGCTACCATCGACTTCGAAGCAGGAACTTTGAAACGTGCGCCTAAGATTTGGCAGAAAATCGGTATGGAATGGTTGTATCGTTGCATGAAGGAGCCAAAGCGCCTCTTCAAACGTTATTTCGTGGATGATATGCAGTTCTTCTATTACTTTGGTAAGCAGCTCTTGGGAATATACAAGGATCCTTTCCGAAAAAAGTAGGTTTACTTTCTTCGGAAGAGCTTACATAGCAAGGCTATCGGAAGGAGGATGATAGCTGCTATGTAGGATAATATGATGCGTATGGCTTGCTTCATGCGTGCAAAAGTACAGCTTTATGTTGAAACAACAAAAGATTTTCTTTGATTTCTTGCGATTCTGCATTGGTTCAGCCAAGGAAATACCTGATTCTTTGAAGGAGGCGGATTGGAAGGAGCTGTATGCTATTGCCAAGAAACAATTCCTGGTGGGTGTTCTCTTTGATGGTATCAAGAAGTTGCCAAAGGAGTTGGCACCAGAGCAGAAGCTACTGATGCAATGGATTTGCAATGCTCGAATGTAGTTACATTACCAGATGGGTATGGGGAAATTACAGTGCCAACGATGAGCTTCAATGTTATATATATCCTCTCTCATCTCTATCGCCATGTGTTCACTGAGGGTATTGGCTTACGTCAATTAATAGACTACTACTTTGTTTTAGTGAAGAGTGAAGAACGAAGAGTGAAGAATCTGACGGCATTGCAGCGCGAGCTGAAATATCTTGGTTTATGGAAGTTTGCTGGGGCTGTGATGTATGTGCAGCATGAAGCTTTGGGGTTACCTGAGGCGAAAATGATTGCACCTATTGATGTGAATGAAGGTCGTTTTTTGTTGGCTGAAATCATGCAAGGAGGCAATTTTGGTCAATATGACACTAGACTTGGAAGCAAGGAGAATGAAGGCAAACTTCATCGCTATCTCAGAATGAGTTTGCGCAACTTACGCTTCGCAAAGTATTATCCTACCGAGGCATTGAGCGAACCATTGTTCAGAACTTGGTTTGCTTTATGGAAGAAAATACATGGAATAAGATAATAGATATACGGGCGAACGGATCCCTCTCCCATTTTTTGAGCTACTTTTCGGTGATGGAGCTTAGTAGCCCGTTTTTTATACAAATCGATTAAAATTGATATAATGAACGTAATAAAGACTGATATAGAAGACGTACTCATCATTGAGCCTCGCCTTTTTAGAGATGCTCGTGGCTATTTCTTTGAAAGCTATAGCGAGTGAGAGTTTAAAGAGAAAGTAGAGCCATTGGTGGGCTACAAGGTGGAGTTCTGCCAGGACAACGAGAGCATGAGCTGTTATGGTGTGATGCGTGGCTTACATTTCCAGAGACCTCCGTTTACACAGAGCAAACTGGTGAGATGCGTGAAGGGTAGAGTGCTGGATGTTGCTGTGGATATCCGTAAAGGTTCGCCAACATACGGCAAGCATGTGGCGGTGGAACTGACTGAAGATAATCATCGTCAGTTCTTTATTCCTAAGGGCTTTGCTCATGGCTTTGCTGTGTTGTCTGAAACTGCTGTATTCCAATATAAGTGTGATAACTTCTATCACCCTGAGGCTGATGGGGGTATCTCGATATTGGATGAATCGCTTGGTATCGATTGGCGCATTCCTACGGAACATGCTAATCTTTCGGAAAAGGATACGAAACATGAGGTGCTGAAGGACTTTGATAGTCCTTTCGAATACTAAAAGGATTTTGATTTCAAAAATCATCTAATCTTTTTTCTAAAATCATCCCGTCCTTCTTTGTTGATAAAGCGAGCTGCACTCGGCAATTTGAAAGCGAGTTTTCATTGCACTTACTGGCATCGCTTTTTCCCCATTAAAGAAGGCTCCACCTTTCTCACCAAGCCTCTCTCTTGCCCGAAGAAAGAGGTTGTAACCGCCCTTCGGTGCTCGGAACCGCTACTCTATAAGCGTTGGCGGGGCATCAAAGCCCTCGCCTTGTTGTGCGGGATGGGACCGCCTGGGGTAAGGTTGATGGTACGGTAATCACTGAGGTGAACAAAATTTTCTATAGAAAGATAATTTGCTTAATACTGTTATATTCAATAAATAATAAAAATAATGACTATGTATATTGAAATTTGGGTATTTGTATTATCACTATTGGCAGCCTTGCTGGTAGGTGGATTGATAGGTCATTTGTGTCGTTTAGGTATTGGTAACCTATGGACATGTTTGAAGTCTCTAGGTGTGAGCATTCGTAATCGCTTGGTGGATTACTGGTATATGCTGGTCTTCCTTGCAACAACGATTTATGTTTTGGCAAATTTCAAGGTTTGCATAGACTTGTCGTTTACTGAAGATTTTAATGGCAATAATCTTATATTCCTATTTTGGCTAGTATTGATTATATTTCCTATGTTTGATAGTTTCGAAGGATTTGGTATCAGTATCAAGAAGAGAAAACAAAATAAAGAAGAAGACTTCTTGACAACTGAATACCATAATAATTTGATTCATGCTCAAAAGAAAGGAGGTAATCATGAATAATGGAATTTATAGAGTTATCCAGGAGGGAACTTCTCTTATGGGGAACCAATATCTTAATGAGGAAATGGTTAGAACATGGCTTGAATACTCATTGAAAATGCTTGATTTAGTTTGTGGCAATACTTTTATAAAATATCAATATTCTTCGTTTGCTTTTCAAGTAATGAATTCTCCAAGTACGCCTTTTCAGAAATTGAGTAAGTGTGTGGAATACTTGATTAAATTAGCTTCAATGATTTAAGTTAAGGGCTAAATATTAAGTGAATAAGTCTTTCTTCAGATGATAATTTATGGAAAAAAATGATATTATAGAAAATACAGGGCATGATGCAAAAGGTGCAAAAGGTTTTGATTATCAGTTCCTTTATTTTATAAATCGGCTGTTGAAAATGGCCGATAAAAGAGACGACGTTTCCTACGAAAAGTATGATGATGTTTCTATGTCCTCAGAAGAAGGCCTTGTATATTTCCAGTTGAAACATACTATTGGGGGGCGTAATCAAAAAACTGTTAATCTTAGCTTGCGAGATTATGACTTGTGGAAGACCTTAGCGGTTTGGATAGATATAACCAACAAACAGGATGAAGATAAGCGGATTGACTTTTTGGAAAGTAATAGTTTTGTCTTGGTAACAAATAAAAATCCCGTAAACAATCCTTTTTGGATGGAATTGCAGAAATATCAAAAAGGTGAAATGTCCTTTGATGAGTTGAAGAAATTTTATACAAAAGTCTATGATGAGACGGGAGAATCCAAACGGAAGGAGGTAAATGGCCAAAAAGGAAAAACGACAAAGGGTTATATAAAATGTCTCATTGATTTTGATTATGCTGACCAATTGTTGAAATCTATGAGTATTTGTTTTGAACCAGATTTGAAAAAAGAGATTCTTGAGTCATTGGAACTCAACAAGAATATTCCCCACAAAAATGTGGAAGAGGCTTATCAAGAGCTCCTTGGGATGATTAGAGATAAATACTATTCAGACCAAAAGGATTCCTATACTAGGGAGGAATTTTCCAAGGTTTTTGACAGAATCTGTCAAAAATACAGAGAACGTAAGTTTACTTTTAAGAGGAATACAATGACGAAGCTTCCTCCTCATTTGGAAGATCAAGTATTCATAAAGCAGTTGATGGATGTAGAAGATATTTCTCTTGAAGATGATCCTTTAATTGTTGAATACACAATGGAAAAATTTGATTATATCAATAGTATTAGAGTTGCAACTAAAAATGATGATGTTTCGGAAGAAGAAGTTGAAAACGTCAGAGCTGATGCTGTAAGATATTGGCGTCAGAAATATAAACATTATATGGGACGTATCAATCCTGATGACAATGACAAAATTATAGAGAAAGCAAGCGACCTCTTAAATGATATAAGGGACAAAAATATATATTTTGTAGAGAAAGAAATAGAATCATATTTCTCTAATGGTTGCTTTTATTATCTCTCAGACAAAGACTCAGAACATGAACCGCAAATTGGCTGGCGACCTGGATGGGAGGAAAAATACAAAAACAATGGATAGACTATATAATAATGAGGCTATAGTGGGAAGTGTCATTTTGTTGTTGCTTAATAGCGGCGATATGGAGATGGCACGATTGAGCATAGTGGTTCCCATGATTATCAATGATAAGCTAAGAAATCGTTTATCAAGGTATACGGATAATACAATCGTTGAAAATGTAAAGCATTGCTATGCAGATTTGACATTGAACAGAATTTACCAAGAACTGCTGATTATTGAAATCAACAGTTTGGTTATGTTGAGTCAAGCTGATTTGCTCTTGGTGACAAAAGACAAGATTTCATTAACAGATAATGGTAAGGAGGTTATAAAAGAGATTAGAAAGAACAATAGTAAACGCTTGAAGCGTATACTTAAAGTATATAATTTGATTTTGAATCGAGTAAATCAAGTAAGCACAGAACAATTGTATAAATCATTAAACATAAAGCTATGAATTTTTATATAAGGCAAATAAAATTATGGTTCAAACAAAATGTGGAGCCAAAGGTCTATGAGTTTGTACCTAACAAGATAAATGTAATTACAGGAGATTCTTCAACGGGCAAGTCTTCGATTTTGCGAATCATAGACTACTGTCTGTTGTCGGAACGCTCTACCATTGTGGAGGATGTAATCAATCAGAACGTCAAGTGGTATGGGCTTGCTTTTACTCTGAATAGTGTTGATTATGTGATAGCTCGAAAAAATCCTCAAAATGAAACACCAGAGCAACAAATGTTTTTCTCAGAAGGGAAAGAATTCCCTGATGAGTTACAGGCAAATACCAATCGAGGAGAGTTGTTGTTGAAATTTAATGAGTTATTCCAAACTCCTAAAGCTACATTTAGAATAGATAAAAAGAAAACTGAAGTGAATTTGAATTTCCGTCATTTTCTGATTTTCTCTTATCTTACAGAGGACATCATTGCTACGATGAATACTTACTTTGATTCTAATTTCTTTGGCTCAAAAATTGATTTTGATTATTTTCTTGATGATTTCATCAAAATAGCTTTGGGTATAGAGGATGCAAAACAGGATGAACTCAAGAAAAAGTACGCAGAAGAGAAGGAAAAGATGGAGGCTGAATACAAGAAACGTGAGGACTATGCAAAGAAAAAGCAGACGTATGAGAAAACGCTTCTTCGTTTAAAAGACAAATTTGTATCTTTGGGTTTGGGAGAAAACAGTTTCTTTAATGATGTTGACATAATGCTCGGAATTGTGAAACAGGGCCTTCAGAAATTTGAGCAGTATAGCGATAATGACAAAATAATGAAGGATTTGGATGCTCTGAAGGAAAAGCGAAAGACGTTGACTGCCCAAATCGCCAAATACAATAGTTTGAAGAGAGAATATGAGCGTTATCAAAATCTTTCCAAAGAGCAAGGTGATAGTTTGGTGCCATTGAATTTTCTGAATAAACATATTGAGGAAGTGTTGGATTATGAAGATACGAAATTGCTTGTGCAGAATCTGAGAGACTCCTTGCTGAAAATTAAAGAAACCTGTGAACAAAAAATTGAACTACCTGAAAACTTTGAGCAGCACTACAAGGATTTGATAGCGCAAAAACAGGCTGTTGATTCCAAAATTGCACGGATGGACAAGCTGTCAAAAAATACCGCTAGTGTGAGATGGATGCATGAGGCTGTGAAATTGAGAGTAGAATTTGAAAATTTGAAGGAGCCAAAGTTCAAGGGATTAACGGATTCAGAATATATCAATTTACAGGATGAGGTAAATGACTTAAGCGATAAGATATCCAGATTTATTTCAAATAAATCCGAAATTGAAGCAGGTTTGGATGATGCTATCAACAAATACTATGGTTCGCAAATAGGTATATCTGCATCCTATAATTCTTGTCGTCCGCATTTTAATATTGAAGAGCGAATGTTGATGTTGAAGAGCCCGGATTCAAAATTCTATAAGCGCAACGTGGGTAGTAAATCAAACTATATGTTTATGCACTTATGCTTCTTTTTAGGACTTCATGACTTCTTGTTGCAGCAGAACAATTCATTCGTTCCGAATTTTTTATTTATAGACCAGCCAAGTATTCCTTATTATGCAGATAAAACCAAGCATAATGAAAATATCCAAAATGATGATGAGAAGAAATTGCGTGATGCCTTCTGCTTAATGAATCGGTTTATGGATACTATTGTCGGCTTGAAGAAACAGAACTTTCAGATAATTATGATAGAACATGCAGACAGTAAATACTGGGATAATTTTAATTATTTTGAAACTCGATATGGGTTTACTGAAGACAAAGACTTTGGTTTAATTCCTGAAATTTTAGCACGAAAATCATGAAAATTAAATTAGGTAATATAGCGTATGCTGTTGTTCAGATGGTTGGCAACAAAACGAATGGTGAAGGTGTTGCATTCTCATCAGAAAAGATTAATTTGTGTGATATTAAAAACATTCTCTTTGAATTATTTGATAAATCGCTGAAATATGATGACCTAAAGCGTTTGGACTTTGTTGGCGGAGTGCAACTAAATCCTGTTTACAATTTCGTGTCATCCATTTTTGAAGACGAGAATTCTTTTATACAAGAAGCTAATAATTTAGCTACTTATCTCTATCAGCAAAGCCTTCATCCTTCAATCAAGAATGGAGAGTTTTACGTGATGAAGATTAATGATTGTATAGTAGATGGGGACAAGGTTGATGCCGTAGGTTTGTTTAAATCGGAACTTCATGATACTGTTTTAAAAGTTGTCAATAATAGCAATGGAATACAGATAATCCCTGAAAACGGAATGAGTTTGAAGAAACTGGATAAAGGTTGTGTTGTGTTCAATAAGAACCGCAATGACGGCTACGTCGTTGCGGTACTGGATAGCAATACTCATGATGCCAATTATTGGACGGATGCTTTTCTTCATGCCGTATCATACAAGGATAGTTATCATGATACAATGAACTATATTGACTTTTGTAAAGGCTTTATGGCAAGTGAAACTATGGAGACCGTATGCAAAGCAGATAAGGCTATTATGATGAATAAGGCTATAGAAACATTGAAAAGTTCGGAAGAATTGGATTTCTCGTCTTTTGTCAATCAGGCTTTTGGTGAAAAAATGAAAGGCCAGATAGACGCATTTAAAGAAGACTATGAACTTTCTCAGACAAAATTGCCAGATACCATATTACCTTCAAAAGCAGCCGTAAAGAAACAGGCTACAACTAAAATTACAACAATAAAACTAGATAAGAACTTTGATATTAAAGTCAAAGGTGTCAAAGCCTTGTTGGAGCAAGGCTATGATGAAAATAGAGGTATGAAATATTACAAACTTTATTACGAAGAGGAAAAGTAAAAAAGTATTATGCTGAAATTCAAGTTGATAGGTAAATGTTGGCAGAATGCAGTTGGGGAGTCAACTGACGGAGCAGATTTCTTTCCTTGCTCATCATGACGATAGTGAGTGGTGCTGTAGCTTCGTTATGTATGGGGTACATTGCTGATACCACAGCCAGCATAGCGATTTCCTTTCTCATACCGCTGGTATGTTATGGGGTGATTGGAGGGTATGCACTTTCGAAACGCTCTGCCTCCCTTTAGCCAAAAGGAGGTTTCAAACCTTCTGCTCGTGATGAGTTGGAAATCACAACAGTAAACCAGGAGTTTCTGAAGGATAAGCAGCTGAAGGTACAGACTATGGCAAATATCTCCTATCAATCCTTGAAGAGAAAGATCAAACATTAAAGAAGAATTTAGAATATTAATTTTTTTGAACACGAATCTTACGAATAACACGAATATAGAGGTTATAGTTTCTCCTGAATGATACGTGTAATTTGTGTTCGAATATATACATTGATTAGAATGAAGAATATCATTATCACGGGCGGTGCTGGTTTCATCGGCTCACACGTAGTAAGGCTTTTCGTGAACAAATATCCTGAGTATCACATCATCAACCTTGATAAGTTGACATACGCTGGTAACCTGGCTAACCTCAAGGACATCGAGGACAAGCCTAACTATACTTTTGTTAAGGGTGATATCTGTGATTTCGACCTGATGTTGAAACTGATGCAGGACTACAAGGTGGATGGCATCATCCATCTCGCTGCCGAGAGCCATGTAGATAGAAGTATCAAGGATCCATTCACTTTCGCTCTGACCAACGTGATGGGAACCCTGTCTCTGCTCCAGGCGGCAAAGATTTACTGGGAGAGCCTTCCTGAGGGATACGAGGGTAAGCGCTTCTACCACATCTCTACTGATGAGGTTTACGGTGCCTTGCAGATGACTCATCCTGAGGGTACTCCTGCTCCTTTCACCACCAAGGCATCCAGCGGTAAGAACCATGAGGCTTACGGCGAGGAGTTCTTCCTGGAGACAACCAAGTACAATCCTCACTCTCCATATTCTGCATCCAAGGCAAGCTCAGACCACTTCGTCCGTGCTTTCCACGATACATACGGTATGCCTACCATCGTGACCAACTGCTCTAACAACTACGGTCCATACCAGTTCCCAGAGAAGTTGATTCCGCTGTTTATCAACAATATCCGTCATCGCAAGCCATTGCCTGTATATGGTAAGGGTGAGAACGTGCGCGACTGGTTGTATGTAGTAGATCATGCCCGTGCCATCGATATGATTTTCCATAAGGGTAAGATAGCCGAGACCTATAACATCGGTGGTTTCAACGAGTGGAAGAATATCGATATCATCAAGGTGGTAATCAAGACTGTTGATAGATTGCTCGGTCGCCCTGAGGGTGCAGACTTGGATTTGATTACTTATGTAACAGACAGAAAGGGTCACGATATGCGTTACGCTATTGACTCTAGAAAGCTACAGAAGGAACTCGGCTGGGAGCCATCTCTCCAGTTTGAGGAGGGTATCGAGGAAACAGTAAAATGGTATCTCGATAACCAGGAATGGATGGATCATGTTACTTCTGGGGAATATCAGAAGTATTATGAGGAGATGTATTGTTGATGCCCCACCTGTCCCTCCCCCGCGGGAGGGTCCTTACCCTATACCCAAGCCCTAAATCCCTACCATAGGGATTAGGGATGTAACCGCCCTCCGGTGCTCAGAACCGCTACGCTCTAAGGTTGGCGGGGCATCAAAGCCCTCGCCATGTTGTGCGGGATGGGACCGCCTTACTATAGCTTGCTGAGGTAGGGAATAGCAGTTTATAGTTTACAGTTAATAGTTTACGATTGATTTCGTGGTTATTAGCTGATAACTTGCAGATTTCTTGTTAATTGCTTGGTGGTTTCGAGAAAAAAGCGTACTTTTGCGGCAGAGTTAAACGTTTAAAAGGAGAAGATTATAATGAATGAAAGAATATTCGATATAAAAAAGGTTGCACGCTATATCGCTTTGTCTTTGTTGACGAAACAGATGACGGTTAGCCCTTTGAAACTCCAAAAGTTGCTTTATTATGCGCAAGCTTGGAGTATGGTGTTCTTTGGTCGCCAAAGACAACTGTTTGCAGATGTTCCGCAAGCATGGGTAAATGGTCCGGTTTACCCTACTATATATAATATGTGGAAGAATAGAAACATGTGTGAGCATCTTACACCAGCAGATTTTGAAACAACTGAGGATGTTATAGATGAAGCTCTCGGCGAGGTGACTAAGCAATTAGGGCTTGGCGATGATGAAATCCAATTGTTGGAACAAATAGTACTGAAATATGGTAGCAAATCACAGAATTACCTCATATTCTTGACTCACTCTGAATTGCCTTGGTGTGAGAAACGCGAGGGGCTGAAACCTTATGAACGCTCGGTAAATCCTCTGTCATTGGACACGATGTATAGCTATTATGCTGAGCGTCATGCCAAGAATGTAGAACGCAGAAAAGGTATGGTAACGGCATGAGTATAGAGATTTTTGATGATGACATCGAACAGTTGCGAGATGATTTATCTGCAGAACCTTGGAATGTCATCAGTAATGATGACGTCAGGAATTCTTGTCTGTTACCGATTCGCATCAGCTATGAATTTGTTGATATGGGAGATACAGAATATGGTTTTAATCAGAATTTCTCTGAAAAAGATACCTTTGAGTACTTTGACTGCATGAAATATATTTCTGGTCGAACCATTGATGAACTTTTGATGGATGATGGCTTTCGTTTACGTAGGCATTCTGCTTTACACAAGCCTTTGAAGTCGGCTTTGGATAAATTGGAACTTGGTATAACTGAAGGACAGCCAATCATCTTTCATTTTGGACTATATACGGATAAGAAGCAAATGGCTTCAAGAGAAAGTGGTGTTCGTTCGCCTAGAATATACTTTATGCAAGGGTTGTATGGTGTAATTTATCCTCTCTTCTTCGACCCTTATCATGAAATTACAAAATAGATTAATATCCTACACTGTGGTACTCCTGCTGTCACCTTTACTCTTCCTGGGTTCGCTGAATGGCGAGACTGGCAGAAAGAGTGTGAAAGAACTCTTCATCGTGCAAAAAAATACTAGAGAAAATGGAAGAATGCAATAGGGAGGAGATACAACAATTTTGTGTCTGCTTGTAGAACCTAGTCTTTTTGAAAAGACGGAATTGGGAGATTTCCAGGCAATTAATGATCCAAAAACTACACTTTCTGAACTTGATAAATCGGCTCAGGAAAGGATGTATTTGAAGCTAGTTGAAGAAATTGAACGTATAACTAGTTCATGTAACTAAATTCTTTTTATTAAAGGTTTTTCTAAAATATGAATATTTATGAACAGAAATGATAAGTTTGAACTTTTCTTCTCGGAAAATGAATTGATTTCAAGTAATAAGTCTTGGAAGAAAATAGGGGATAATTATGAGCAGTATAGCATAAATAGTTCTCGCAATTATATAACCAATGCATCTTGTGGTATTAATTCTAAATAAATTTGTCTTATGAGCAATTGGAGTGAGATTTTGACAGAAGTAAATCAATCTTTTCCAACAAATATTGATTTGCTTAATAAAAAAAGAAAGGAGTATATGGATAAAATAGCGGAAATAACAGGGCGTAATGTTATAACCTATTATTCTGGCTGGCTTAAAAATCCTAATGCTCCATTTATTTCAATCAATGATTCAGACATGAATGCTTTCATGACTAACGTATATAGACTGGATAGAAGTAAAGGGCTTGATTTGATTTTGCATACTCCTGGTGGCGATTTAGCAGCTACAGAAAGTATTGTGAATTATCTTCAGTCTGCTTTTGATGGGAATGTGCGTGCTATTATTCCTCAAATATCTATGTCCGCTGGTACGTTGATTGCCATGTCTTGCCGAGAAATATTAATGGGACGTGAGTCTTCTCTGGGCCCGATAGATCCTCAGCTTGGAGGAATTCCATGCCAAGGAATGCTGGATGAATTTGATAAGGCTGTAAATGATATCGCCAATAGACCTTCTTCCTTAGGCTTGTGGCAGGCAATCATTGGTAAACTAAATCCAACTTTTATTACCAATTGCGAGAATTCGATAAAATGGTAGGGTGTCCAGTTCCATGTTCTCGTTTTTGATTATGTTTTAGCAACTTAGCACACTGTAAATCAGTAAATTAAGCACAAAATATAAGACAAATTTAACTATCAAAAAGTCTGATGTAGATTCGCACAAGATTATAGTTTATTTAGCGAATGATTATCAATGACTTAGATGGTTATTACATTGTTTTTGATACTAAAAACTGGAACACAGAACTGGACACCCTAATAAAATGGTCAAAGGAACTAGCCAAGTCATTCCTATTAAAAAATAATCCTGAGCTTAATATAGACAACATATATGAGGTTTTTCTCAATCATCAGCATAGTTATTCGCATTCTCGTCATATTCCTAAGGAGCAATGTAAGGCTGCTGGCTTGAAGATAACAGATTTGGAAATGAACCAAGACTTACAAGATGCTGTATTAAGCCTTCATCATTGTTATATGATTTTGTTTGATAAGATTGCATGTTCTAAGGTTGTAGAAAACCAAATAGGTGGTTGTTTTATTCAAAATTATTCTGAAGAGGGAAAATAGGTATGGCTATATTTGTATATACATGTAACCAAGAAAATTCTTGGAAGGCCATGAGTTCGTATGGTGTGATGCAATGCGTGGCTTGCATTTCCTGAGACCTTCGTTTCCCCAGAGCAAGCTGGTGAGATGTGTGAAGGGTAGAGTGATAATCATCCCGTCCTTCTTTGGTGATAAAGCGAGCTGCACTCGGCAATTTGAAAGCGAGCTTTCATTGCACTCATTGGTATCGCTTTTTCCCATTAAAGAAGGCTTTTTCGAAAACCTACCCGTCCTTCCTTACCGTTAAGGAAGGCTCCACCTCTCATCTCGGCCTTCTCTCCTCAGTCAAGAAGAAGTAAACCGCCCTACTCGGTGCTCAGAACCGCTACGCTCTAAGGTTGGCGGGGCATCAAAGCCCTCGCCATATTTTGCGGGATGGGACCGCCTTGCTAAAGGTGGTGGCTTAGGGAACTTTCTATAAGTGTCCGAATTCTGGGCAACAATGATTCGATTGACAGATTTCTGGACTCATTAGTAAATTATCATATTATGGTTATGGAAGAGAAAATTCTTAATTTGCATTTCTATCAAGGTAAATCTAACTATCTTGTAGAAAACAATATAAAAGAAAAAGAATACAAACAAGCCGTCAAGGCAAAAATTGCAGAGTTCTTTAATATGAAGAACGTTTGTTTCCTCTTTGGTGCTGGTACCAGTTGTCCTGCGATTCCGAATATGACAGGTCTTTATGCAAAAGTTGAAAAGGCTTTGAAAGGCAATTATATGGAAAAACGTTTCGGCAAGATTGCCAAGGCTTGTGACAACAAGTTGGAAGAGATTCTCTCTGTGCTATACTCAGGTAGAGCTTACTATCAAGGTTTTGGTGATGGTTATAAATATAGGGAAGAGAAATGTTCTGACCTTATCAAGTTCATAGAAGAAATTATCTTTAAAAGTATCAATATTGATTTCGCCAAGGGTAAAGCTCCTGAAGTCCTTGAAACTTATAAATCCTTCTATCAAAAGATAGCTTTCCGCAACAAAGATTTATCTCGTATCTGTGTCTTTACCACCAACAATGACCTCTTTAATGAAAGGGCAATGGATAATCTGAATATCCATTATGTGAACGGGTTTAGTGGGGGAATAAAGAAACATTTCAATCCTGCCATGTTCAATTACACCTATTCAAAGCGTATGGATGTCAGTATTGACAAGTATGAGCCTGTGGAGAATATGGTGTACTTCTACAAGATTCATGGTTCTGTGAATTGGATTGATGATGATAATGATGACTCCAACTTCTTTAGTATCATGGAGGACACAAATCCTAAATGGAAAGAAGACAAGAACATCCTGATTTATCCTACTCCTACCAAGCAAAATAAAAGTCTCGGTGCTCCATATGTTGATTTGTTTAGAGAGTTTCAGCATCGCTTATTAGAGCCTAATACCGTTCTCTTTGTGATGGGGTATGGCTTTAATGATGAGCATGTGAACGACGTTATTTATAGAGCATTGGCTACCAATACGACTTTTAACCTTGTGGTAATCGACCATATAGCCGAGGATAAGCCAATATGCAAAATAGATGATAAACGTATATTCCGACTTTGGGGTGAAGTGGAAAATCCAGATTCTAAAAAAGATAATATTCAAATGCATTATTTTGATTATACTGTAAGAGAATGGATGCCAAACTTGAATGCTTTTGCTCAGGAAGAGAAGATAGTTAAGGACTTTGTCAAAGGTCTCAAAGAAATTAGCAAGAAGGTTTAATAGCACTAGTTTGTAACCATTAAAAAGTAAAGCTATGAAGATAGGAAAAATTGTATCTGTAGAATATGATAAGTTTCGGGTTCGGTTGTTTGCTACAACCAAGCATTCTACTGTATCTATCAATGGGCAGGTTTACTACTTTGGTAACATTGGTAGTTACTTGAAGACGAGCAATGCTACTGGTGACCAAATCTTGTGTGAAGTCAGTGCTATCTTGGATTACAATCAAGAGGGGAAAATGTTTTCTTCATTTAATCTGGATAGCTCTCGTGAGTTCATCGTCAAACCAATAGGAACGATAACTACTTCTGGGAAGTTTGCTATGGGTGTAGGAATATTCCCTTCCTTATATAGTGATGTGGAGATTGTTACGTTCCAAGATCTGCAGCAAATCCTGTCTTCTCAGATTGAAGAAGATGATGATGATAAAATCCATCATTCGATAGATATTGGCTATAGCAAGAGTTTGATAAACTACAAAATATCATTAAGTATCAATAGACTTTTCAATATTCATACTGCCGTTTTAGGTAATAGTGGTAGCGGAAAATCTAATACAATTGCTCGCATTTTGCAGGAGGTCTTCCGTAAAGAGAATAACCATGCATATGGCTCCAAGGTTATCTTGTTTGATTCCAATGGCGAATACCCAAAGGCTTTTAACAGAGAATTGAACGATGATATTCATACGATATTCTATAAGCCTAATGCGGGTGATGTCGATGAGGGTATGGTTAAGTTTACTCTGCCATATTATCTGATGAATCTTGATGAATGGTTGGCATTTTTGATGGCTTCAGAACGAACTCAAAAGCCTTTTTGGGATAACGTTCTGCAAGAGTGTTATAAGTTCTATCGAATGTTCAACACCAAGGAAGAGAATGTGGTTAAGCAGTTTGCTAATTACATTAAATGGAAGACTTGGAAGATATTATCTGAAATTATAGCAAAAGCTGATTCTGATAGTTCAAAGATGACAATTGCTAAGGGGGCAATTCAGAAGATGAAAGATATTTATTCGTTGGTTCCTAAGCATGAAGTGCCTGACCAAGTAGTTGATGATTTGGACAACTTCTTTTCTGTATGTATAAAATTGTGTGTTGTATATTATGGTAATAACAATAATTCCCTTTCTGAAGCTTTGCCTAAATTCATAAAGGATGAAAAAATTGCTCGGTATGTAAGAGTCGATTTTCAAGCTGGGGCTAATGCTCACTATGTGACATCAACTCATCGTGAGAATGATGGTGACGCTTTCGAGCAAATAGATGAAGGTTCTGCCATGAAGATAGACGAAGAGAAATTGAAATCTGGAGATTACTTCGATTACCGTTTTTTGAAAACTGCAGCCGAATTGGTTTTGTTAGAAGAGGAGGCTAAGGGTAATCTGCGTGTCAGAGAGTTCACTTCTACATTAATGACGCGTCTGGATGTTTTTCTCTACAACGCAGAATGTAAGTTTATGAAAGAAACGAATTGTCGTTATGAAAATGAAGATGACTATTTGGCTAAGGTCTTCGGAATTTCAGAAGAATCAAATGAAACTCAACTTATATGCATAGATTCAAGTGAGGTTGGAACAGATGTTCTTGAATTGATGACAAGTGTGGTAAGTCGTATTCTTTTTGATTATCGAAAGAAGCAAAAGGGAGAAAAACGTAGAAAACATCCTGTTCATTTGATATTGGATGAAGCTCATAGGTATATTAGAAAGGATACGGAATATATCATGAGAGAGAACATTTTTGAGAAGATTGCCAGAGAGGGTAGAAAGTATTCTTTGTTCTTGATGATTTCATCTCAACGACCATCTGAGTTATCGCAGACTGTTTTATCACAATGTGGAAATTATATTGTGCATAGAATACAGAATGAAATAGACATGAATTATATTTATTCGGTTCTTCCATATTTTTCTTCTGATTATGTCAATAAGATAAAACAGGCTGTGCCTGGTGAAGCTTTGATATTTGGCAACTGTGTACCCATGCCATTAATGGTAAAAGTAGAGCAAGCTTCGCCTGATCCAAATAGTGAGAATTGTAAAGTGGATGAAGAATGGTTTATGAAGTATCAATAGGTTGCTTAATAAGAAATTTTTAAAAAACTAAGATAGATGAAAATGTATAGTTATATTGTGGCTTATGATCTTTGTAAGCCAGATCGTGATTATCAATCTTTATATGAAATGTTGCGCTCTTTCCCTAATTGGGGTAAAATTACCGAATCTGTGTGGTGTATAGTTTCGCCATTGAGTCATAAGGAAGTACGTGATAATTTAATGGGCTGTTTAGATTCTAATGATAGACTTTTAGTTGTAGAAACTGGTCACCGTGCAGCATGGACTAATGTGATAGCTGATAATGAGTGGGTGAGAAAATATATAATACAAGATGAAGGAGTCGTTTAAAGGTTTATGTAATCTAAATGAAGATGAGTTAAAAGCTCTTTTGGAAAATTCTAAGACTTCTATTGTCATAGACACAGAAGTTCTTTTGATGCTTTTCCAAATGGAGGAGAAAAATTCTTCGGAATTACTGGATATACTAGAAAGTGAATGGATGTCAGACAAACTTTGGATGCCATATGATGTTGGTTTTTCTTTTATGTGCAATGTAAATTCTTATATCGTAAGAGAAAGGCAATTGATTAATAATGCTAGAAAGCAATTAGAAAACTTTCATGATAATGTGATTAATATGAAATCGAATCCTTATCTCAAGGATGATGTACTGGCAAATTTTAAGGATACATTTGATAAAATCAAGACCAGTTTTGATTCTGATATCAATGCTCTTGATTTAGAACTTGAGAAAAATACCAAGAAGGAAAGGATTGATAAAATATTTTCACAGGATAAAGTTGGTGTAAATTACACTGATGCCCAGTTGAGTGAATTGTTCAGAAGAGGTGGTGAACGATATGGGAAGAAGATGCCACCTGGTATGGACAATGGTAATACTAATGAACGAGAAAGATATAGAGACTATATTATTTGGAAGGAAATGCAAGGTTTTGCATCCTACTATAAAAGAAATATTGTCATGGTTAGGGGAAGTAAAACCAAGGACTGGTTTAATATGGATGATAATAATCGTATATTAGGTCCAAACCCCTCTATAGTTTCTGAATTTGCTATTAAAACGAAAGAAATTTCAGGTATTGCTGCTGATTTCTATTGTCTCGATCTTGTTTCTTTTTTGGAAAAATGTCATAAATTTCAGTTTTTGAAGCAACCATCTGATAGTTTAGTATCACAACTTAAAGATATGATAGTAGTTGCCAATTCTGAGAAAAATGCAGTGTCTTCACAAAATAGAGTATTATCAACCAATTCAATGAGTGTAGGAAACATTGGTGAAGTTAAAAAATAACATACGATGGAAGAGAAAAATCCATTTTCCTTATTTGATTTTCTTGGCTATTTCTTTCCAGGGGCGTTTGCCCTCTTGATAATATGGAGTTCATATATCGTTTGGACGAAAGAAGATATATTGCCAATTTCATATTTGTATGATAGCATTGGTTATTATTCTAATGGTAAGTCTCTTGATCTTGTAAAGATTGCTGTTCCTTTTATTCTATGTGCATATATCTTAGGGCATCTTATTTCTTACTTGTCTGCGATAACTATCGAATTTTTCACGAATAAAGCTTTTGGTTATCCAAGTTTATATCTATTGAGCAACCAGAAAAAAAATGTTCATCATAATTTTTGGTATGCAGACTTTGAGTACGAACCTAAGACTATGTGGCATTTTAAGATTTGGATTTGGAAATATACATTTAGTGGGAAATTCGTAGCTGCTAATTTCTTTAGGAATTTAATTTTGAACTTTGATTTGCGATTAATATATCGTATCTTTCTCTGGATAATTATGTTCCCTGTATCAATCGTTGTGATGGGCATAAATTTTATTTCAACCCCAATTGTTAATTTCGTGACAAGACCTCAGGAGCGATATATCGTAAATTGTATAGAGGAGAAATTGTTTGCTTTGGCCGATGAACTCGGGGTAAAAAGACCCCCGATTAATCTTCAGTGTGATTTCCATAGGATAGTTATGCACTATGTTTATGTAAATTGTAAAGAGTGTCAAAGTAAGGTTGATAATTATGTAGCATTATATGGTTTTCTGAGAGCAATTACGCTCATTCTTTGTCTATTTACAGATTTTATAATTGCACAAACTTTGGTAATCCTAGCCAAACTGATTGGTAAAGAGGAACTTCATGTCTTGATACAAAACTATAATATTTCATGGGCGAGCGTGATGGTAGTAATTGTTTTGTGGTTTAGTACTATTATTGCTTATTTTGGCTATATAAAGTTTTTGAGAAGGTTTACATTAGAGAACTATATGACTTTGTTATCATATAAAAAATATGATAGAAAGTGACTTGAAACTAGTATTAATGGGTGGTATGATGAAGCCTTATAAAGAATTGTTGGATATTTTCGCTTTTCTGAGATGTTGTCTTGGTTGTAAGGTGAATATGAACAGGGTGATTGCTGGTATGGACTGGCAGGAGCTGTATTCCTTTGCTTCTAAGCAGGCGTTGCTGGGGCTTTGCTTTGATGGTATTGAGAGATTGGGAGAGGAGTATCCTGAGGAGATGAAGCGGAACCCTATTAGAAGGGAGCTGCTGATGACTTGGATGGGTAAGGCGCAACAGATTCGCAGGCAGAACATGAAGGTGAATGCTGTGGCGAGCAAGCTCTTCTCAATGCTGAGAGAGGATGGGATGAGGTGCTGCATTCTGAAAGGGCAGGGGAATGCCTTGATGTATCCGAATCCTTATTCACGTACTCCTGGAGATATTGATGTTTGGATTGATGCTAGTATGGAGAGGATTATGGAATATGCTCAAAAGAAGTTTGAACTGGAAGATGATATCAGACTGCAGCATCTAGAGACTTCCTTGGATGGTGTGCCTGTAGAGTTGCATTTCTTTCCTTGCTCCATGAATAATCCTATCTATCATGCTAGATTGCAGAAATGGTTTCGAAGGAATGCGGATTTGTAATGCTCGCATATTGTGAGTCTGCCCGATGGGGCAGGGGATATTGCTGTGCCAACGACAGCATTTAATGTGATTTATCAGCTGACGCATCTGTATCACCATTTCTTTGACGAAGGGATTGGAATGAGGCAAATCATTGACTATTACTACGTTGTTTGCGACTTTTATAAAGTCTATCAAAATTCTTCTAAAATCACCCCGTCCCTCTTTACCATTAAAGAGGGCTCCACCTCTTACCCCGACCCTCTCACCCTCAGGGGAGAGGGAGGAAACCGCCCTACTCGGTGCTCGGAACCGCTACGCTCTAAGAATGGCGGACCATCAAAGGTCTCGCCAGATTGTGCGGGATGGGACCGCCGGGGTGTTAGTGGGGATACGGGTTCTGTTTCCTGTTCTTCAGGTTCTTCTATTACTTCTGTCAGTTCTGCTTTCACTACAGATTCTTCTGCCTCTACTGCTTTGGATGTGGTACAGAGAGAACTGAAGTATTTGGGATTGTGGAAGTTCGCAGGGGCGGTAATGTTTGTGCTTCATGAGGTGCTTGGATTGGCTGAGGATAAGATGATAGTGCCAATGGATGAGAAGCGTGGGAGGTTGCTGTTGGCAGAGATTTTGGATGGTGGTAACTTCGGTAGGCACTTTACAAAGTATGCTAGGTTTACGCATCAGAGTATGAGGAAGAAGTATTTCCTGAAGATATGGAGGAATATGCACTTCGTTCGATATTATCCTGCTGAAGCGCTTTGTGAACCATTGTTCCGTACTTGGCATTTCTTCTGGAGGATGAAGAACAAGAAATAATAAATATACGGTGAACGGCTCTACTCTCCCCATTTTTTTGAACTAGTTTTCGAGGATGGGAGCTTAGTAGCCTGAATAGAATATACAATTTGGTTATGAGAAAAAGGGAAAAAGAAAATCATGGGATTGTTTTTGGTCCAAACGGACAAGGACATGTTTATAAACCTGCTCCTTATCATAGCTATAAAGCTGCAAAAAGGAAAGATAAGACTAGATGGGTTGATGATGCTAATTTTGAGTACTCTATATTCAATTTGGCAGATGTTCATACTGGTTTGCCATATCCTGAGAACATAAAGGTGATAGATAAAAGATGGATGAATGATGATGGTAAAGGTCTTTATGCCATTTTGAATCAAGGAAAAAACTTACTTGGTCAAACTGGTGAACGTCTTGCCTTTTTCCCGATTCCTCCTAATGCACAAGACGCATGGCATGGTTACCCTACCAATAGCCAATATATTGGAGATGAACTTGTGGAACATTGGTACTCCATCAATGTAATTTCTAAAGGAATTTATCGTAAACTTTTAAAACATATCTTATGAATCCTGTCGTTAAATTTTCAATTAATGTGGAAGCTATAGATTGTTATCTCTATGGTGGGTATCTATTTCTTGTTATGGCAGATGGACAATTGCTATACGTTTCTTATCATAAGGTTGTAAATCGCTTAAAATATGAATATCCTCAGTACTCTAGTTTGATAGAATTGATATTCTTACATAATGAGTACTCTAAGGGTGAAGCTGCCAAGATTATATTTGGTGTAACAGAGATAAGAGAGGTGGTAGAAAAAATTTGGTTGAAAGCTGCCAAAGAAATAGAATTTGAATTAAATTTTAAAGATATTCAAGAAGAGTGTAAAAGCATCGGTGAATATTCATCCATACCTCTGGATATACGACTCTATGGCTATCGGTTGTTTCTTGGATGCAAGGATGGTCTGTATGAATCTCGACTGAACTTGGAAGATAACTACCAGATAAATCCTTCTCATTTGGAAAAATGCTATGATGGCAAAGTGATTGGGGTGAATGCTAATTATGGCTCTGTTGTTATCTCTGCTGATTGGGATGGGCTTTTGACTGGTGAAATCTTAGATTTTGATTCAAAGTTTAGGCTTGATGAGCGGCATCCTCAATGTAAACGCTCTCTACGTACAGGTTGGATGACAACTGATTTGATGAATTATGAGGGTACTTCTGAGTTTGACTATTATCGAAATGAGTATTTGCTGAAAAAAGACACAGCGGAGAAACATTTTTATTCCAAGGCTAAAATTTCTGAAAGGAAAATTATAAAGCAGTTTGGAACAGAAGTCTATGGTATGGAAACTCTCTTTAATAAATCTAACATAGATAAAGAAGATATAGTTTATAGTTTCAATAGTTCGCAGAAGGGCTTCTTTGTAATGAGTGATGGATCAATACTCAATGCTACGGTAAGAGCAAATGGATTGGCAGATTCTTATTATATATCTTCGAGAAGTACAAATTTTGCAAAATTTGATAAGGATATTATAGACAAGCCTTTGTCTAGCTGTATTGTACCTAGTGGGTGTATCTTGGAATTTTTTGATAAGGTGGTATTAATTCAAAATAGTCAAAGCCTCTCTTTAGTGAACCATTCTGTCAATAGTGTCCGTTCTTATACTTCTTCAACAAACTATCGAAACATCGTAAGTATTGTGGATGACGACAAGGTCACTTTTTGCTCTATTTTTGGTTTGGATAGTTTGAACCATAAACCTGCATTTCCCAAGAATCCTGTTCCTGTCAATGGCTTTGAGCCTATGATTGATGAAAAACAGGGAAAGGATTTGCCTTTTTAATACATAACAATGTGATGCAAAAGAAAAAAGCAAATATTGAGCAGTTGACTGCAGTCATAAAGAAATATAAGGTTGTAGGTTCTTTCTTTTTTGTTTCTTGTACGAGTTGTTTTTGGTTAGGTACATATTACGAGAAAATAATGATGACTCGTGAAATAACGGAAATAGAAACTAAGCATCAAAGAGAATACTTGGAGCAAAAAGAGAACTTCTTGAAGTCTTATTATGAGTTAAAAGAAAAGTTTATTAAATATTCAAACGATACAATACATGGAAAGTAGAACGTATAATGACATTATGGAAGAATTGGGGCAATTGGAGGCTACTGGTATAGATGTATCAAAGTACCAAAAACGGGCAAATGAGTTGATGGAAGAGTTTAAGTCTACAACAGAAAAAGCTAGGAGAGAGGCTCGAATTGTTGCTATGATTTCTTGCATATTTTGTATTCTAATAGTTGCATTTGCAGCTATCGTTAATTTGTCTAATTTAAGTTTGAAAAAAGATGTCAGTGATAAAAATGCAATTATAGAGAATTATGAGCAAATGGTAAGAACCCTTGGAATCGACACCAACAGGAACTCGAAACAGCATAAAACTAATGGCTCACTAGATTCAAATGAATTAATAAATGAAAACTATCAACTGTTACGGAAAATTTCAGTCTTAGAGAATAAAATGAAACTTATAAAGCATGAATATGGAATTAAAGTTATAGATGATGGTAAGTCTTATTATCTTCAAGCAAATAAGGTTGATTCTGCATTAATGCTTTTGGATGTATATCGTGACAAGATTTATTATGATGTCAAAAAGAAGGAATGGATTGTTGTCAGATAACGATAGGGTGTAATGAAACAATAGATATTAAGTACGAAAAATGAAAATGCCTATTACTGGAATATTTATGAATGGCTGTGCAGATATTATAAATAGGGCATAGCCCAATCAATGGGCTATGCTGATGAGTTTACTACCTAGAGTTGTTTCTATACGAGCAATGGTTTGAGTCGTGAAGTTATGTCTGCCTGTTAGCCATTTGGAGATTTCTGTGTCTCGCTTGTTGAGCAAGCGGGCGAAATCCTTTTGGGTGAGACCCTTGGCTTTCAGAATCTCACTAATGCGCTCGGCAATACCGAAAGACAAATCGAACTCTGCCTTTTGCTCGGCAGGTATCGCAGCGAGGCAATCACGGAATAATTTGTTCTGTATCATGACGCTTAAATTTCAAATGCGCTTATAATTCGTTGTCTAGGATTTCCATCATTTCTGCTGCTGTAATCACTTGCGGTTCTTTTGGAAAGTGTTTGAGATTACCTGTTACTAAGAAGGAGTCTTCCTTGCTCAGGCAGACTTCATAGAAGACTCGGTCGTCCTCATCTGGCATGGTGCCATCATAAGGAAAACGGGAAGAATCAATGCCGTATTGCTTAAAAAAGTTCAATAACTCATGGATTCTGATTTCACTTAGATGAAATTTTGACCTATTTAGTACATCAAAGTACTCATCCAAGATTTCTTCATTATACAATGGCTTAATTTTACCACTGAGCATACTATTAATGACCCTTCTTGTTGCTGAAGAAGGGTTCTTGGTTATAAACGAGGACACGATAATGTTCGTATCAATGACTGCATATACCATTGCGTTCTTTTCTTAATCGTCTGACTTCTCTGATTTCTTCATTGATCTCATCAAGTGACATATTAATGTTATTCTCTCTTGCAGTGTCACACATGTACTGGAACGCAGCTTTTGCTTTTGCAGTCACTTCATCTTCTTCTTCATTCTTTGCTTGAATGGAGAAGGGAATGCTCTTACTGCGAATTACTGCCTTAACAAAGATGTTGATAGCGGTATTCGCACTCATGCCGAATTGCTCGCAGAGTTTATCAAACTGTGCTTTCTGCTGGTTGTCCATACGGACTGTCATTGCTATCTGTGCCATAAGCTTATAATGTTTAATTGATAATCATTCTGATTGCAAATATACATCATTATGACGTAAATTGGTGCGATAGTATTAATAATTTAATAAAGATTAATAGTTGAATAAATGATATAACTGCAATTTTCGCTTTTCTGAAGTATTGCCTTGAAAGTAAGGAGGATATGAGTAGGGTGATTACTGGTATGGACTAGCAGGAACTTTATTCCTTTGCTTCTAAGCAGGCGTTGCTGGGGCTTTGCTTTGAGGGTATTGAGAGGTTGGGAAAGGAGTATCCTGAGGAGTTGAAGCAGAACCCGATAGGGAGGGAACTGCTGATGACTTGGATGGGTAAGGCGCAACAGATTCGCAGGCAGAACATGAAGGTGAATGCTGTGGCTGGTAAGCTCTTCTCGATGCTGAGAGAGGATGGGATGAGGTGCTGCATTCTGAAAGGTCAGGGGAATGCCTTGATGTATCCGAATCCTTATTCACGTACTCCTGGAGATATTGATGTTTGGATTGATGCCAGTAGGGAGAGGATTATGGAATATGCTCAAAAGAAGTTTGAACTGGAAGATGATATCAGACTGCAGCATCTGGAGACTTCCTTGGATGGTGTGCCTGTAGAGTTGCATTTTTTTCCTTGCTCCATGAATAATCCTATCTATCATGCCAGATTGCAGAAATGGTTTCGAAGGAATGCGGATCTGCAATGCTCAAATGTTGTTGGGCTGCCCGATGGGGCAGGGGATATTGCTATACCAACGACGGCATTTAATGTTGTTTATCAGCTGACGCATCTGTATCACCATTTCTTTGATGAAGGGATTGGAATGAGGCAAATCATTGACTATTTTCTTGTAGTCAATGATTTCTCAAAAAATGTATTTTTGAATAATAAATCTTCTAAAATCACCCCGTCCCTCTTTACCATTAAATAGGGCTCCACCTCTCACCCCGACCCTCTCTCCTCAGGAGCGAGGGAGAAAACCGCCCTACTCGGTGCTCGGAACCGCTACGCTCTAAGGTTGGCGGGGCATCAAAGCTCTCGCCATATTTTGCGGGATGGGACCGCCTGGGGAAAGCTTGCTGAGGTAGGGAACAGCTGTTTATAGTTTACAGTTAATAGTTTACTGTTTACAACTTATATTCGGGGGATTTTGTTGATTTATTGTGAATTTCTTGGTGTTGTAATTTGCAGATAACTTGCAGATTTATTTTGATTTTCTTTGGCGGTTTCAATAAAAAAGCGGAACTTTGCAGCAATAAACTATAAGATGAATAATGACTATGATGGGAATATTACAAGTTGCCTCTTATATATACAAGCGCTATATGGATGATTTTGGCGTTCGTATTGATGAAATGAAGTTGCAGATTTGAGAGAAGCTAAGAATCAAGGAAGAGGGTGTGGCTTATGACACACCCCCTTCTTTGTAAAACAGCTGTTTTTTATACTTTAATTATATATAAGTAAAAGATGTTATTGTATTTATCACTTATCTGATGTTTATTTCAGAACCAGGCGTATTGGCATCGCCTTGTAGCGGCCATTGTTCATGCCGTTGCTACCACTCACGAATCTCATATTGGATAATCCTTTCCTCTTGTTGTAAACATCAAAGTATCTATACCAGAAACCATATTCAGGACTGTTGGTACCGAAGCCCTGCGTACCTGACAGCAAAGTCTTGGTCCAGAGATTTACATGGATAGGGTTCTTATGGCTCTCGCCCTCCAAGAATCCACCCATAGGCAGATAGATGTATGGCAACTCGGAATCCACCGTCTTGATACGCACGCAGTTGTAGGTTTCTCCTAACGATGTGGACTGTGGTACCACCTCCAGATTGCCTGCATTAACTAATTCTTCGAACACGGCATCAGTTGGAATGGTATAGCCTGTTGGTGCCAAGGTGCTGGAGAGATCCTGAGTGACATCGCTGGTGCTCTTTTTTTCAGAGATACAGAAATAGCCACCAATGGCTTTCTTGTTCTTTGCCAGTGCCACCACATCTGGGGCATAGTAACCATTGTTGGATGCACCTAGGTTGCGGTCTAACATATAATAAGTAGTGGTGGTTTCATCGGCCTTCTTTCCCACTACCTTTACCACACCATAATAGAACCAGCCCTTCACCTTCTTCTCGTTATCTCCGTTTTCTGCCAACTGATAAACATTATATACCTTGGAATTCTCATCTATCTTATGGAAGATACCAGTATGATAAACAGGATAAGTGATCTCGATGCCAGCCTGGTTGGTGATGGTAAATGAAGACTTCCACAAATCTTCATTTACCGTAGTATTGGTAAGGCTTACCTTCCACTTACCATTATCTTCTTCCACTTTGATTTTATCATCCTTTTTAGTAATCTGATCACCATTAAGTTTAGGGATAAGATACGTGATATCGGCTGTTCCCACGCAGAAATGCAAACCATCATTTCTCACAGCCCCTTGCATTTCTTCAGGAGTGATGCCTTGCACACCAGTGTCCAACCACTTGAAATAGTTGTCAGCTACGGTGGAGTTATTATACTGCATGGTTACGATTCTATTAGGATCCTTTCTTCTAAAATCAAAACCAGCCTGCTTGATGGTTATATCAAGAGAAAGGTCGCCATAAGTAACGGTGATGGTGCCTATACGTGGTTCCTCTGATTGGTCATTCTTTGTAAGCGTAAGCTTCAAGGTATATTTCTTACCTTTAGAAGACTTTCTGCCTGTCTCTGGTGTATCATTCACAGTCTCTTGATTATAAGCGGTTATCCAAGTCGCATTCTTCTGGACACTATACAGCCAATCATCACTACTCGTTGCCTTTGGCAAGGTAGTAACAATGGTTACGGTAGCCTCTGTTGTGTTTGCATTTATCTCCTGATAATCGCTCACTCCCAGTTCATAGTCTTTGCAAGCTATCATTCTGGTGATTTCAGGATTATCGTCCCGCACCTCTACTTCCAGTCTATTCTCTGGCAGACTCTTCTTAGCCTCTTCAAGCGTAGAGAAGCCATAGTCGTTTACCTTGGTTACCTTGATGGTATAATGGTGGTTACGGAGCAAGGCATATTGGATTTTCTCTTTAGCATCCTTGTAGAGTGCCACCTTATAATATCCTTCTCTAGCATGTCCTACACTATCCTTATAATTCGCCCTGATAATCACCATTGCCTTGCCTGCAGAAGTTTCATTTACTGCCACGGTGGTTGCGGTACCGCCGCCCAATGGGTTGTCCGTTCTGAGATCGGTAGATTCCGCCAAGTCATCGGTCGTAGGCTCAATATAATTGGCAGGAGCTATGGCTGCCTTGGTTGCCGTGTTATAGACATACAAGCCTGCATTAGTGAAATTACTCTGGATGCTATTGTCTATCTCCAAACTTATCTTGGCGCATTGGCGCAACATCGTCACTGAAGGATTAGCTTCCAAAAGTGTATCTATTGAAATTTTACCCCAGCAGATAGGGGCATCAAGCTGAGGGTCTCTCTCCTCAGCAGCAGTGAGAGACTGCAAGTCTTGTGCCTCGGCATCCGTCATGTCGCTGGCATTGGCTACAAGATGTACATTCTTGGTACCAGCAGGTACATTGGTTATCTTTACCTTGTAGCTGCCATCAGACTGCTGTGATAAGGTAGAATAGCAATCTGTCTTGCCTAAGTATTTGTCCTTATCTCCATAGAACACAGCGCAGAGCGAATTGAATGTCTCCGAGGCCCCCGCTCTTGTACCAATCTGTTGCTTGGTGAAGTTAGTCAATTGAAGGTTCAAGACAAGTCCCTCGGCAGGGATTTCATCTCCGCCGAGTCCGATAGCCTCCATCGTATCCTTGCAGGAAACAAGGCTGAGGAGCAATCCAATCCATATCATTAAATGTTTGATCTTCTTCATTGCGTAAACTGATTTATAACAGTGTTCAAATCTGATACTAATCTTATTTATTTCACATCAGATGGCTTGCCAGCGTGCCAAGAGGAGCCATCGTACCAGCCTGTGTCATTATGCTTCTCATAGCTGTTTCCATTGAAAAGCAGGACGCTTTCTCCACCCGTAGCTTTGTTGTCTTTTTTGATTCTGATGTCCTTCTCGTGGTCTCCCTTAACAGCCTTGAGGGTAATCACAGTCTTATACCAACCATTATTCAAATTCTCGCATGACCAACTTTTACGCGCTGTATCATAGATGGTAAAAGACTCGCGCTCTTTATTATTGTCATCACCATTTTTGCCATTGGCGACACCATATACCTTAAACCATCCGTAAGTCTGGAATTTGGTGTAAATGGTAAACTTGATGTTCTCAATAGTTGGCATGGCATCATATATGTTCCAAGTAGGATCTGATGTTGGATCATAGACAATCCAACCCTCTCGATCCTCATAGTCGAAGAGAGGAATACCCGGCTCCAAGTGGTGAGTGCAACGATGAAGCGTATAACCTAGTTTCGTATTGGTATTGTTACTGAATATAATCAATGTTTCACCAGGCTTGATGGTCTTTACTCCCGTAGCACCATTCTCATTCAACTCCTCATTCGACTTCTCATTCTCTTTGAAGTCCACGTAATACCAACCCACATTCGTATAATCCGCAACCATTTTATCACCAGGCCAGTTTTTTGTAAATTTCCAAACTTTAGAGTTGACTTCAGTTCCGGTTGTCTCACCAATCTGGGTATAGACATAGGTATAATGATGGTCTGGGTTAGGTATGTAAACTTCCTTATCCTTTAAATCATACCATCCATCTGCCCAGTTGGTATTTTCTTCAGTTGTTCCATTAGGAGTCTTTTTTTCTTCAAGTGTACCCTCATAATTATCAGTTCCATTACCTCCTTTATAATGTGTGCGGTCGTTGATGGCACGGAAGTTGATACGATAGTTACCTACTGCAGGCTTTACCGTTACCTTGATTTTCTTCTTAAAGTCGAAGCCTGCTGCAGATTCCTTTGGCTGCACAGTGAGGTAATGTACTGTCGTGGTAACAGGGTCACTGATTGCCACAATCTTGAAGGTTCCTTCTGAAGTATCAGGTTTATCGCAAGATGCCTGAATGGTTGAATTACCTACGCTGGAAGAGGTGTTACCGGTGAAAGCCAAACCGCCGAGGTTGGTCTTAAACTGTACCACTTTGGTATTGTTGTCGCTACCCCAATAGATGGTTACTTCCTGTGGATTTACCTCAAAATAAGGAGAGGCATCATAGGTTACATCGAGATACTTCTTAATGTTACCAGCCTTAATCCAAACCTTTGCCGTACCCTTGTACTTTTCATTATAGTCGGAGAACTTAATGTCCTCGTTGATTTTGAATGTGATTCTATGATTCTTCACTGAATCTAGCTTGCTCAACACAATCACATCTTTCACACCACTGGATGTTGTTACCTTTTCATCGCAACCGAAATCTGCCTCTGTCAGCATTACGTTCGACTCATAGTCGATGGAGTCTGTCGTGGTAGATGTTACGCTCGCCTTCGTCTTGCTTACCCACAAAGTAGTATGGTTGAATTCGGCATCTATCGTTACAGGAGTCCAGTCCTTTACGCTCACATTACAGTCGAGAGTCATGTTTCCCAGACTCTTGATGTTGCCGATAATCTCATAATAGGTGCCACGAGGGAAGGTCGGAACTTCGGTGGAAGTTGGGCGATGTCCCAGCTTAATCGTATAGTTGTTCTCAAAGCTACCATTCACAAAGCCATTAACTTTGAGGGTAGACTGCTGAGAGGCATTGGCGATATAACGCTCAGGCAGATAGTAAGTGCCTTGGAAAAGCCACTTATCGGCGGCATTCTGTGGAGCAGCTGTAGGAGTAGCACCCTGAACAAGGGTGATGATGTCCTTATTATTCACATTGGCATTGGCTGCTTTCTCTGTCCAGTCTCCCGCCTTATAATAACCACCCTTATTGCTTGCCTCAGAAGGAGTTGCATAAACTTCATTTTCAAAACCTTTGGCATAATCTGGGCTAACATTAGAATTGCTAAATGCTCCATTCCAACTCAGCGTGGTGCTAGGAGAAAGCTTTTGAGCCAGAATATCCTTGATGCGATAGCTATTACCATTGAATGCAGAACCTTCAGCAGTAGGGTCGAAGAGCAGGTTGAGCTTAACCTTTACGCATGTAAACTTCAGGTTAGCTACCACCTCGGTATATTTATCACCACTTTTTTCTATTTTTGTATCGATGATTTTACCGTTTACATCCTTTGGCTCATAAATCATCGGGATGTTTGTAGAAACCGGCATTCCCGGTTCTGTTCCAGCTACATAGTTCAGTACTATTTTTTTGAGATCTTTTTCTGTTTGGATAGTCTGACCACTCAACACCTTGTTCATATTGGCAACCACATAGATATGGTAAGTGCCCGGCTCGATATTGAGCTGATAGTTAGCTACATGCTGCTCCAGCATCATCGAAGCCAGTGGGGCAGGGAGCGTCTTTTTCAGGAGCTTGCCTTCATTTCCTGTAGGGAAAGCATAGAGGGTCAGGTCGTTGATCTGGCATTCATCTACCGTGGCATTATAGGTAGGAAGGCCGGAAGCATCGTCGGGATTGGTGCCGCGGCTGCTGAGCACGGTTGGCACGAGTACATGCAAGTTGCTTTCTGACGAAATGGGAGTGCGCTCGCCTCCAAGTTCGTCAGAGCAACTTACTGTAACCAACAATATAAACCAACTAACTAAACTTAAAATGAAATCTCGTATTTTCATTGTTTCTAATTTTTAAAGTCAAATACTCTTATGAGCTAAATGCCCGGAAGGGGCTCTGACACCTGAAACGGTTAGAAATCGACACGCTGGATGCGCTTGCTCCAATCCAGGATGGAAATGCTGAGCTGCACATACTTCCACTGGTTGCCCTGGAGGAAGAAGTCGAGCTTGTAGTCGTACTCTCGGTCCAGGAATTCCTGCTCTGAATAATGGCGGGCTTCGAAGGCGCCACGGCCTTGAGCCAGAAAGTCTGCAAGATTGATGCGTGCCACCTCTTCGCCAGTAGTCTTGTTCGTGATGGTGAGGATGGCGTTCTTGTCGTTTTCTGCTACCGGATGCCAGATGAGTCGGGAGAACATGAGGGCGGCATGAGCGGTGCGCTCCTTTACATTGCCCTCGGTATCCTTAAACTCAGTGGTCCAGGTGTAGTATGGGGTATATGTCAACTCCTCGTCGGGGAGGAGAGAGTTGTCGTAACTGATATCGCCGTTGGCATTGGTTATCTGATAACTGAAGTCATCGGCATTGATGTTGGCAGGCTCGTCGGTCTGATGCAGACTGATGGTGAGCTGCTTGGTATCTCGAACCAGACCGATGGTATGGCGTGTAACCTGCAGGTCTTTTACTTCAACCAGTTCGTTGCTGAGTCCCTGCCAGAGTGTATCGAGCGGTTGGCTCTGATTGTTCACCTTGCCCTGTTCGCGGTCGAGACGGGCATGGAGGGAGGTGATGTTGTCACCCTGCTGTGGCAGAGCTATCTGGAATTTGGCACCTGGCTGCGCAAGTGCATCTTCGTATTTCTTTTGGAAGGCGAAGGTTGCGAATCTGTATTTGCCCGGTTCCAGATTGATTCGCATGGCATAGTTAGGGTCCTTGAGCGGCTGTGATGTTGCATCGTTATAGGCATCATGACGAGCAATGAAGTTGCCCTGCTCGTCGTATACGAATACGCAGAGTCCGCCCACATGATCTTTGAACATGTCGGCACGCTGCACGTTGTAGTCGTACTTGAACTGCAAGTCAACACCCATGTCACAAGGAGGCAGGTCGTCGTGCATCAAGTCGTTGCAGCTTGCTAGCAGGCTGCCGGCCATGATGAAGCCCCATCCCATGCATATATTCTTGATCCAACTGTTAAACTTCTTGTTTGCCATGATGCTTATCTGTTTTATGAAAAAGTAAAGTGTATAAATTGATTCTTATTCTTCCGATATAGCCAGCCGCTCCTTAGCGCTAGAGCGGCTGAGCTATATATAATAATGTGTAATGGATTACAACTCGACCTCCTGAGAACGCTTAGCCCAAGAAAGGATCTTTACGCTGACGCTGATGTACTTGTAGCTCTCATCATCTGGTTCGGTTGGCTTGATGGTTGGAACATCTGGTGTACCAGGACCACTGACACTTCCTATACTCAACTCATACCAGTTGTTACGGAGTACACCATAACGGCCGAGATACTTAGTGTTATTTTCATCGTTATTTTTTCCATAAGTTTCTTGACCCTCTGTCCAAGGTGTCAAATCACCAAAGTGCTTGATTCGGGCGATATAGTAAGACTCACCACTCTTATAGGTTGCGATACCTACGATAGGGTCTGTACCTGCAGTTTTTTTCAAACCAAGCTTTTCATTAATCTTTGCGATTTCAGTAGCAGAAACGGCAGTTCCACCATTCTTAACATTATCCTCTACCAACAACTTTGTTCCTGCATTATTCTTGATATCATTAGCTGTTGCATCAAGATCAACAGTGATAGCAGATGAAGCTACGCCAAGAACATCTGCAGCCTTTGCCGTAATCTGAGCAATCAAATTTGTTTCATTCCAAAGGTCGGTGCTGTTACCAATCTTATAGAATGTTTCGCCAGCTGTGAATCCATTAGGTTTATACGTAGCCTTGAAAACTACACGTGTTGTCTGTCCCTGCTTCATGTGCTCAATGTCGAAAGTATTCTCAAGACAGTACTGAGGTTCTGTTGCTGTACCATTAATTTCTGCATTTGAATCAAGTATGTTAAATGCACCCTTACAATTAGGAACAGTTGTCAAGTCATCGCTATTATAATTAGGGTCAACACCCCAATGTACACGCTTGAATGATGGGTTGCTTCCATCTACAAATCGAGTAACAGAAGCACCAGATGTAGAAGTAGTGTTACTCCAAATGCTAGGGAAATTTGTATTCTTCAAACCTGCAGTCTTATGGATTGGGAATGTACTCTTGTTAGTAACATCCAAGTTCCAAGCAGTAATCTTAACCTCGTCTTCGTGATATTTTGTACCAGTTGGTTTAAGAGCAGTTGAAGGGAATGCATTCGAAGCAATTGAAACCTTAGCCAAACCGCGCTCTACATGAATAGTTGTAGCCGCATTGGTTTCTGCTTTCTGCTTTGTTGCATATACCTTATCAATATTTACAAGAGTAGTTGGTTCTCCACCTGCGATATATACAGGTGCATTTGCCATATAGAAACCCTTTGTGTTATCTTTAAATTTTGTTTCATCGGCGTTACTAGCTACATTCCAGTTACCGTACGTTACGGGTGAAGTAGGTGATGAAGTAGGCAAAGTTATCTTATCTTCATCTGCTGAATTCTTATTATTAAGAATAGCTAAAGCATAATAGTCACTTGTTGAACCTTCACTTGTAAGTGCAACATTATTTAATTTTGCAGTAATAGTAGCAGACGCAGTAATACCACCACTATTGTTTTCATCCTTCCAAGGAGCCATATTACCCAAATCAGCTTTTTCTACGAATGTGAAGTCGCCTTCTTTAGTTGCATCCCCCTTCTTAAAGATGAGTAAGGTAACGTCATTTACATCATACTCATCAAGAGTACCTTGCTCATAGGTAGGATTACCTGCACGAGTGCCGTTTGTAGAAGGCAAGTTGATGGTGAAAGTTGCATAACCAACACCAGTTTCATTAGTACCAGTACCTGGACCTGCGGTTCCCAGGTCCTCATTGCTTGAACAGCTTGCTGTCATAGCTGCGATGACAGCCAAGCCAAATAAATGTTTAATCTTCATAATCTTAAAAGTTAAGCTTGTTTATAATCGTTATTCTCTAATTTTCTGTTATTCCAATTCCTTTATCTGCTTGAAGACATCTCTTACACGCTCTGCCTCTTTCGAGTTGCCTGCCTTGGCAAGATGCTTTTCGGCAGAAGTAAGATCACCTTTCTGCAAATCGGTGCAGGCGGCATTGAGATTCGCTGTCTCATCATCTGGGAAGAGACGGACGGCGATGTCGAATACCTCGTTAAACTCTGGCGAACCCGGCTCGTAAGTCTGTGCCACCAGGAACATCTCCTGCAGAGAAAGCTGCTGTGGTTTGGTCTTCAATATCTCCTTGGCCTCTTCGATGCTGAACGGACGAACCGTGTAGGTTATCGTATAGTCGCTATGACGGAGACGAGGATAGATATGATCCAGGATGTAGCGGTAACTAGCCGGATGGAGCTTTCTGATCTTCAGGTCCTTATCGTCGGGAGCCAGCGAGGAGTTAGCTATCTCGAGTATTGCTTCCTTATCAGCCAGATGACTAGCCTGAATCTTCTTCTTGAATCCTTCCCAGTCTTCCGGTGTAGCCTGATAGGTAAAGAGCTTGCTGTTTAAGGTGTAGAGGCTGCTCACATATTTGCGGAGGGCAGCTGCACGCTCGTTGGCAAGGCGCTTGTTGTTGGCATACGAACCATCAGGCGAAGCAAAACCATGGATATCAATATCTGTGATTTCAACGTTCTTGTCGTTCTTCACCAGGTCGATGGTGGAAGTAATCTTCTTCAGCTCAGTAGCATTCTCACGGAAGTTGGCAAGAATATAACTCTTGTTAACCACAAAGCTGAGATAAGCTTCACCCTTTTCGGCTCTCACCTTCTTGGCTTCCGCCTTCGGCTGCACGAAGAAATCCTTCGTAATCTTCGGTGTACGGTCGATATCCGCAATCGGCGTATTGTCCTGTTCTATCAGGTTGCCGCATCCGCAGAGATCTTCTTTCACCGAGAGTTTGAACTTCTTCATCCATTTCTGATAAGGAACAGACTGGGCGAAGTAAACCTGCTGATTGGTCTTGTTCTTGCGGGTAAGAACCTGTGCCTGCGGATTCTTCTTGCTGTCGGCAAGTCGGCGGTATCTTACAGCCTGGTTTCTACCCTGGATGATGATAGGGTTGAGAGCGATAGAATCAGTTCCTACCATTACCGGTGTGAAAACAATCTGCTGCTCTGATTTCATCTTCAAATCGTTCAGATTCATACGGAAGGCAACGTCCATCCGGTTGCCGTTCTTGCGTGCTAAAACGCTTTCTACCTGAACCTTACCCCCTGCCAGCTGTTGAGCCTGAGCAGGCATGATGCCCTGAGAAAAGAGCATGCAGAGGGGCGAAATGACCGCATAAAGCTTCATTTTATCCATATTATGATTTCCCTAAATTTTTTTTGTATTCTGTCTAGTTATTACGTGTTTTTATTGTCAGTTTAAAACCACAGTTAAATTAAATTCTTAGAACACGTATATGAGAGATAGTGCGGCTTTTGTAGGGCCCACATAGTTGCGGTGGTCTTTGTCGAGACATTTTTCGCATCGTCCGTAAAGCTTGTAAGGACTGTAGGCATATCCCAAACCGATAGACCCTTCGAAATTGAGGTGCTTATTGAGTAGCCACTGGTAGCCGTAGGTGAGGCCTCCACCTACATACCAGCCTTCATAGTGCCTGCCCTCCAGAGTTTTCGGCAGGATGCCGAAGGGCATGTCAATGTTTTTAATGTTGTATTCACCGCCTAAGGCATGAATTCCGAAGAAATGGCCTCCAAACTTCTGGCAGGTGTACCATCTGTATTCTGGCATAACATTCCAGAATCTCATCTTCTTGTCGCCCGAGAACTTCCAGGGGTTCAGGGTGCCGAAGAGTTGGAAGGTTATTTTCTTGCCCGTGCCGATTTCGATGCCGGCGTTGGCAGATGTGGAAGCCCATCCCAGTAAGTTGGTCTTCAGAGCGACCTCCTGCGCTCGCGTCGTTGCCATTGAAAGGATCAGCAGCAGCAACATAGCTGATTTTATGAATGTTTGCTTCATCATATCTTTACTGTAACTACTCAGCACCCCTATAGAAAACTTCTCGTTAATAAAGCATAAACTTGATTTTGCTTATTTTCATCATCATT
>ENA-ORKV01000437-ORKV01000437.1-human-gut-metagenome-genome-assembly--contig:-NODE-437-length-51869-cov-4.624112_pt1 | contig 51869 bp, 76 predicted proteins | sample MGYA00243058_ERZ508805 | MGnify/ENA primary metagenome ERZ508805 (study PRJEB26277, sample SAMN04329770) | human gut metagenome | biome: human-associated habitat | host: Homo sapiens | place: USA...
ACTTGATAACCAATACTAGAATTCATTGAAATATTTGATGTTACTTTAAAATCAAATACTTTTCCTTCTCCTACTTGTACTTTACCTATACTATCTGCTACTGGGTAAGCTTCTGTTAAAGAAATTCCTTTTCCTACTCCACTTACTTCAGTATACAAAAATGTAATAGATCCTGTTTGTATCGTATTATCTGTTGTACCTTCTTTTGCATAATTAAAGAATGCATAAGTTACTCCTACTGTTATTACTATCAAACTAATAATAGCTATTAATGTAATAATTATTTGTTTCTTCTTATTTTTCATAGTGACCTCCTACAGCTTAGTCTTTACTATTTTCTATTTTTTATTACATTTCAATTATATAATAATTATCATTTGTAAACAAGAAATAAATTCACATTTTATATAAAAAATATATTAATAAAAATGTCTAAGAAAAACATACTTACAAAAATTATATTTATGATTTTAATACGATCTTGAAACCGAATATAAATTCTTCTTAACCATGGTTCAATGCGATACATCATAATGAACCCTAATAATCCAAAGCTAAATGACATTCCTAAACAAATTCTACCATTAATATTTAAAAATCTTCCACTATAATCCCATATTACATTATGAAATATTTCTCCAGATATAAAGGAAGCTAAATATTCAACGATACTAGCAATCACAAAAATCTTAACAAAATTATAAATTGGACTATCTTTCTTTTCTATTAGTAATAATAAAAATAAAAAGGTAGTTCCATAAACTGGACACCAAGGTCCTGACAATGTACCTGGAGAAACTAATTTTCCTCTTACTACTAATGAAAATATAATTTCTAAAAACCAAGCGCTAATAGAAATACAGAAAAAAGAAAAAATCATGTATTCCCAATATCTATTTATAAACTTCTTCATACTACTTCACCTATACTACTATAGATATAGTGTAACATAATTTTAAAAAGAAAAAAATCCTAAATATACAAACAAAAGAGCATTCGTGCAACCTAAATTGCAACCTAATGCTCTTTTTTATAATTATTTCCTTATAAAATAAGGATTAATTCATATATGGCGGAGACAGAGAGATTTGAACTCTCGCAGCAGTTGCCCGCTCTACACCCTTAGCAGGGGCGCCTCTTCAGCCTCTTGAGTATGTCTCCAAATACGGTAATACCAACTTGCTTCCGTAGTTATAATAATACCGTAATATTAAATCAATGTCAATAACTAGTATCAACTTTTTTTAGGATTTTTTATTGTCTTAATCTAATCTTCTACCACATAAAAAACATACTTTAGCATCACTCTTAATTCTAGCTCCACATTTAGGACAAGATATATATTCAGTAGTTTCATTTACTTGATTATTTTCAACTACTGGATTAGATTCCTTGAAAATATTTATTTCAGTTTCTATAGGTGATACTGGTTTATTATCTTGTTTTTCAGAATTTATCATATGAATAGGCTCTGGAAATTTAATAGTTGTAGACATATCAGTATTTAATGGTTCTGCTTCTTCTTTTTCAGGTATTGGATTAATAAAAGTTGAAGAATTAGTTTTAGGAAGTAAATCAACAGGATTATTAGGTTTAGTATTAATAATAGTTTGTGTTTGGTCTACCTGTAATAAGTTATTGGTATAATCTTTTTGATAAACACCTCCACCAATAGAAATGTTTATATTTTTAGAAGAAGTATCTACTTCTTCATTAACTGTTTTTGTATCTATTTTTGTTTCTTCTAATTTTGGTACTTCAACAACTGTTTCTTTTCCTTCCATAGCTACTAGATTGATACCTATATATTCACTATCATTAAAAGCCAATATTGGGAAAAAGATAAATGGTAAAAAGGTTAAACCAAAACCAAAAGCATTTCCTTTTTTAAATAACTTAGATAATTTCATCATAATCATCAAATGAATGATAATATTTGCTCCTGGAATAAAATATAAAAGTATATACCATTTTTGGTAATTCGTAATTTCTAACAACACTATAATATTATAAATTGGAATAATAGCTGATATTCCAGAACGATTTGCTTTTTTAAATATCTTTGCTAATGAAATTAAAGAAAAAACAAGAACTCCAATGAATATAATTCCTAAAATTATCAAATATATCATATTATTTTCTACTGTACTCTCAATTACAGTTGGATAATCATCATACATAATACCCCTCCTATTATCTAGTAGTATTTTATCAAAAAATTAAAAAAAATAATATACATATTTCAATTTTTAACAATAAAAAAATCCCATCGAGTTTGGGACTTAATATCAAATATGGTGACCAGTACGGGACTTACCTAGTAGTATAAATTAAATTATAATATGTTTATTCTATATAGTTTAAAATAATTACATATCATTTAAAAAATGTACATTTTTAATTTTTTCGTACCTATTATGTACCTAAAATTGATAAAAATTGTGATTAATTATTATTGTTTTATAAAATCTATATATCATAATTAAATAATGAATTTTATTTATTTTGCTTTTTATTATTTATTAATTTTTTGCAACCTAATTGCAACCTATTTTTTTATTAATAATTCTAATATCATTGTATGTACTAAAAAAAAGAGCCTACCATTTTCCCTATGCCAGGAAGCTGATAGACTCTTTTATTTTAATTATTCTTCAAATCCGTATTCTTTTAATTTAGATAATGTAATAGGTCCAACATTACCATCTGCTAGTAAACCAGTTCTTTTTTGAAACTCTGTAATACTTGCTTTAATGTACTTACCATAGTAACTGCCTAATGCTTTTGTAGAAGTATAAGCTGGGAATGTTTTTCTCATGAATGAAGCTATTTTACTAACATTATCTCCACTATCTCCTAAGGTTAAATAACCTTTAGAGCCTAAAAATGATGTAGTTCTTTCTTCTTTAGGTTTATCCTTAAATGTTAAATCATTAGTAGATAAAACATTCGTAAATTCTTTATCAATAAACATAACTTCTTCTGGTTTCATGCACCAACCTTTTGATACCCATTTACCATTACTATTTTTAATTAGACCATCTCCACAGCTTTTATCTGCATTGCCGCAAACCATATGCAAATGATTAGCAGTAGCACCATCTACTCCTTCTTCACAAATAGGTTGTCCTGCTTTTACAATAGAACCAACTTTTAGATTTTTGATATAAGGATCAGAATCATTCCAATGAGTAAGCATGATAAATGGCTTAAATACTCCACTTGGTGTATTACATTTCTCTGCTGATACTAACCAAATGGTATTAGTAACCGAGGTACCAATTCCTATAATAGCTACTACTTTCATATCAACAGGAGCATAATATGGTTCTTTGTTACCATCAATACCTGCAATATCAATAGGATAATCAGCATAATTCTTACTATTATACCAATGAGGTTTATGAGAAGTAGTTCCGTTGTAGCTTTGGGTAATTCTCATATTTTTCATTCCAAATGTAAAATTTTTCATTTACTCACCCTCTTTGACTGATTTTTTTGTAAAAAAGTATGTAATAACCATTGTTATAATATTTGAAAATAATAAAAATAAATCACTGTCTAATTTATTCCCTTTTACGATTAAAATTTCAAGTGTAATCACTAATGATAATGTAATAATAGATTTTAAATCTATTAATTTAGCTATTTTTTCTTTCATATTCATTCCTCCCTAAAAAAATAATTTTCGATACTCACTTTCTATAAAAATTGCATCTTGCTTAACCTTTGAATTCCAACCTTTGTTTATATATTCATTTACGAAATTTAGCATTGCAATCCATTGTGTTTCGGATTTTGTTTCACCATTTTTAATATCCTGAACAAAATCACTTATTAAAATTTTTGCATCTTCTTGATGATAATCTTCTATTTTTTTATCAAGTTTGTCCAGCTTTTCATTCGTTGATTTGTTTAGTTTTTTGCCAACAAATTCAATTGGAGAAATCTTAATAGGTACCACTTCTATTAAGGATAATAGACCTACTAAAATTAAAGCCCAATAATTATTTAATATTTCTATTAATTTCATCTTTATTCCTTTCTTTTTAATCTAAAATTTCCACGGTAAGAGATGCATTTATTGTTGTACTTCCAGCATCACCACTATAAACTAAGCTGATGATATCGTTTTCCACTACATTTATAGTTTTTGTAAGACTAATTACTTGCTGAATTTGATTTGTCTTTCTAATGCAAGAATGAGTGTCCCAATACTCGTCACTATTTTTATTAATAATAAAATAATAACTCTTTTCTGTTGGGGCATTCCAATCTAATCTAATATTGTAGGTAACTTTTACAGTGTGAATACCTTTGCCTATTCTAATGCCATCTGTTGTAATAGAAAGATATTCCTTTGCGTTTTTTGTTTTTGCATCTTCGTTAAATTTAAATTTTTTAGATCCACTCTCAAAATTAACGGTTTGCTGAAACATTCCTACAATGGTCTCATTTTTAATATTTAGATTATTTATATAATTACAGCTATATGCATCAGTTTTGCTTGTAGATTTACTGTTTTTAATATTATCTGGTATAAATTCATTACCAGCTTTATCTAATAATTTTACTATTTTTTTCATATCATTTCTGATATTTAATTTTTCTATTTATATCCAATTATTTTTGTTATAAAAATATTGTTATTCCAATAAAAATTATTTCCGCTTGAGGTTAATGCAATTGCACAGTAGTCACCATTTTTAATAGTTTTATCTATTAGTTGAATATTTTTACCTCTCATAACAATTCGAGAATCAGCTTTAACATATTGAAATGACTGCAATGAATACCATGCTCCATTTTTCACTATGAATCTAGCTGTATTATAAATATTTTGATCATCTTTAAACAATATATCAATATATTTATAATTTTCAATTGAATCACTCAGAGAAATATTGCCCATAGAACCATTTGTATTATTGTATAGAACAGTTCCATTTAAAAAAATAATATCATTTTCAATTTTTTCTATTCTCTGTTCATAATTTTTATTAATTGGATCTAATTTTTCATTTTCTTTATTTTTTAATTGTACTAATTTTTTCATTTAATTAGCTATTAAGCTGTTATGAAAATTACTATTTAATTATTTCTATCATCATATATGTTTCAAAATAACTACTAGCACCTAATAAGTTTGCCTTTGAATTTGCTACGGTAAATATCCATGCAAGACCAATTACATCGTTTTCTTTAACATCAAAAATCGTAGTTGTAGTCAATGAACCAAAGGATAAAGACTCATCTAACATTTGATTTGTGACAGCAGACCCATTTTTTATAATACGGCCATATATTGCAGATTTGGCATTTGCTTTAGCACAATTAAAACTAGAAGTAACTTTAATCCTTGATACATTTTTACCTATTTTTATTTTTCCGTTTGAAAAAATTAATTTTTGATTAGATGTATTATTAAATTCTGTAAGTGATAACTCATTTTGTTGCCATGCCTCACCTGAAAACGAAATATTTGATGGCAAAACAGCTATAGCATATTCATCTTTTATAGCATTTGCTACTGCAAAACTAGATGGCACTTCCGTTTTTGAATTAGTAATGATTTGTTTTACAAAATCAGGTAAAAGAATATTACCTAATTTATCTACAAAATTAGCAATTTTCATAAACGACCACCACTTTTTGAAAAAAGAAAAGAAGAAAAATTAAATATTTTCCTCCTTTCTTGTTGGTAGGGTGTGGTGTTGCTTAAATAGCAACCCCCCCCCCCATCTTAAATTTTAAGTTTTTCACAACTATCATTCCTTTCAATTATTATTTTTTATTCAGTATCAGAAGATACTGTTTGAGTTGTATCATAATATGTGATTTCACCAGTAGTTTCATCTATTTCACCAATTACTTCATAAAAAATTGATGATGCTTCTAGATTTGCAATACCGTCTTCTATTCTGTTCAATTCACTTGCTTCAATTGGTGTTTCTTCGCTGGGTTCGTCTTCCCATATTTTTTTTGCAAAAGGTGTATATGCCATTTTTATCACCTCCTAACTAAACTTTGTATAGCCATTTATATACATGGTAGCTTTGCAAGCACCACTTTGCTGCAAACAGCTATCATAATCACTAGGGTTAGCATTTGCACTTTCTATTTTAAAAAGATTAAATCCATTATCTAGATAATTTTTTATATCAGTTGACTGAACACTATTGCCAGAAGTAGATGAACCAGTAAATCCATTAGCACCAAATGTGTTTTCTACCTCCATGAAATTGGCATTTGAATAATCAACATTTGCAAATCCATAATCCATCTTAAGTTTTGATGATAATTTATTTCGTGATTTATATAGTTTCAAATTTCTTGAATATCCAGTATATTTATATGTTCCACTTTCATAATACTCGACTGGTACATGATCCAAAATTATGTATGCACTTATAATATAAAAATCCTGTGGAATCTCTATATTAAACTCTAAAAAATCTTTAAATATTGTTCCTGAATATGAAAAGCCCATTGGAAGCAAAACATTTGCACCAACGAATTGCTGAGATTTTAAATTAGCATCTATCATTTTTGTTGTTAGCATACCATTACCACCTACCACAAGACTTCCATCTTGCAAATATATATTTCCTTTAAAGCTACCACTATCAGCCTCAATATGTCCTGAAAATTTACCATTTTTAGCTTCCATACTTCCATCGGCTAAAATCTTAAAATTTTCGTTAGCTGTAACCGTGCCAGTCACATCGATTTTTCCTGGTTTTAAATTAATTTGCGCTATCAATTTTTCTGTTTCTGTTGCTTTTTCAATTTCTTCAGACACAGAAATATTTATTTGATTTTTCAGAATTTCAATTTGTGCTGAAACTTCAGTTTTTAAAGCAAAAACATCTGTAAAAGCACTTTGACAAACATATTTACAATTAAACTTTATATCATCATTTTGAAAAGAATTTAGATATATTTTATTTACTCCATCTTTTAACTCAATATCAATATTCTGATACTCAATAATCTTTTCTTCTTCTAATAAATATAAATTGTTTTCGTCATCTAGTCCTATTCTTTGAATTAAATATGTTTTATCTGATTCTATTACAAATTCATCGAAGACACTATCTAATTGTCTTAAAGTTTTTATAGGTAATTTAATAGTATTTACTTTTTTATCTTCACTTTCAATTATTAATAGATTGTTTTTAGAAAATAGTTTTTTAGATGGAAAAATTCTTTTTGAAGGAAATAATAATGACATTTTCCCTGAAATAGATAATTTAATCATTTTCCCTTCTTTACAATTATTTAAAACTGCAACACCATTAAATTCCTCATTTTTTATTAAGTTTTCTATTTCTTGAACTTGCATCAATAATTCCTTTAATCCTTCAATTCGTTCAACAGACATAGTACCAGTTGTAATAAAATCTGCTACAAATCCGCCATCTTGTGTCCATGCAGTTACATATGTGCCATTAATTCCTGTTGATGAAAATCCTAAACCACCAAGTCCCCATTTCCAAATCCTCTGAGCTGTACGAATATCTGTTGTATCCATGATATACAACTCACCTGTGTCTTTACTGATTAACAAATGGCCGTTAAACGGATGGTTTATCAAATTTGTAGCATCAAGTTTTGCTTGAGTTAAAGCACTTGATAAGATTTGATTTTTAATCGTTTGATTATTTTGCTTTTGTGATGTAATTATATTAGGTATTTCATTTCCAAGTTCCAAGCTAATAATTCTTCCATTTAAGGCATTTTTTACTGTTTTTATTACTCTTATATTTGTTTTTTGATTCAAACTTGGCATATAAAATCTTAAATTATCACCTAATTCAACTGTCTCAAGGTTTTTGTACTCCTTATATTCTTCTGTTTTTGACAATTCCACAAAATCAACTTGTAACGAAATTTTTGGTTTATCAAGCCCATTATTATATTCTTGATTAACTGCATTTCTCATCAATTCGTATGCTTGTTCTTCTGTTGTGTTTTCATCTAATCCTATTTCTAAATCCATACTATCCATTTTTGGATAATTATAATTATTAATTAATGGACTATCTACAAACTTTTCAGGTAATAATAAACCATCTTTTCCAACAGGCATAATTTTTGTTTTAACTGTAGATAAGTCTATATTCATATCAAATCCAGTTAAATTTTTCTTTTCTCTAATTTCTATTCCTGTTTCCTTTCCACGGAAATTGTGAAGGATTATATGATAATTATCATATTCTGGTTCACCACCAAATTTATTTAAAATAGAATTTTCTTCATCCCAAAAAGCTGAGCTTAATTTCTTTCTCACATATCTAGCACTTTCAATTTTAGTACAATCACCAGTTGCATAAAAATTTGTCTTAAAAAATGAATGCTCTAAAATCCAATTCAATGCTTCCTGAGCTGTTTTCTTAGTAGGTCCAGTATCTATTAGATAATTATCTCTTAAATCAAATACAATATGCCTAGCTAAGACCTTAAATCCATCTTTCGTAGGTTTTACATTATCGATACGAAATGCTTGTCCTAACGCTTTAATTATATTTCTAGAAGTTAAATATTCGGTGTATTTGACATTTTTTGGATACTCAAATTCTAATATATATTCACCTTTAAGTACCTCAGTAATTGTCGGTATTGTTTTAAACTCAGATAATACTCCAATTCCTAAATTGTCAAAAGAGGTGGTATTTTCATCGTATAATACTATCATTATAACCACCTCTCCTTATAGGAAATTTCAACATTTGTGATTCCCTCTGAAAATAAAATTTTATTTTTTCCTGGTGTTAAATATGGAAAATCATCTAAAACAATTTTATGATTTTTAGATAAATTGTTAGAAGTAGCTTCCATATTTTCACAATCAAGTGTAATATTGTCTTCTAAAAACTGTACCGAAATATTATTTATTGTTATTGTACCAGTACCGGTTACCGTAATTTTAGGATTTGTATTTTCGGTTCCACCTACTGTAAAACTGCTAGCTTCCGTAAAATTAATTGTTTTTATGCTAGATCCATATGCAATTGGTTCTAATTCTAATTGAAGAGGAAATTCTTTTATAAAAGATGTATTAGCATATCTGGAAAAATCTATTTGATTAACATTACGACATTTGTAAATTCTTTCTGGATAATCGGAAAACTCAATTTCTCCACTAGCTTTAAAAATCTGTTTTAATTGTTCTAATTTCGTGTTATCTAATAATAAACACTTTATCGTTATTGAAATAGCTAAATATGCCCCTTTATCGATATGTAGTATTCTATTACTACCCTCAATTTGAATACTTTCAATATCTCTTTTAGGAAGAATTATAGGAGGCATTTCAGTAATAACAATTCCTAAATCATTAAAGGAATTTAATCCATTAAAAGTAAAAGTAGGAAAATCTCTCATTTGCTATACCTCCTTCTTCTTAAACAAGTAATATAATTCTTCAGCTATTTTTTCAATATCTTTATCATCTCTTACTTCCATTTTTTCAACAACTATATTGTTGTAATAATTGTTGGTTTGATTTTGATTTGAATTCTTATTATTATTTTTTAATAAATCAGAAAAGTCTTTGTTTTCTTCTGCAGTTAAAACTCTTTCACCTTTATGTAATAGAGCAGGCATATCATCATAAGGAACATAATCCATACCTATCCTCAATTTTTTAATGGTAGGAATATTTAAACCTTTTCCGCCAACACCAGGAACCCAGTCTGGTATTTTTATTTTGTTAAGTGCTTTAATAAAAGTATTTAAACCATCAATAATAAAATTTATTGGAGTTTTTACTACATTGAAGATTTGACCGAACACATCTTCAAATACTTTCAAAACACCTTTTACAATTGGCGTTAGAAAATTGATAGCGTTTACTAAACCACTTGATATTAAATTAATAATATTCGTTAAAACTGTAATAATTGGCATTAATATTGTATTTATAGCCCATACTAGTAAATCAAGAAGTGGTGATAATAATGGCATTAATGCTTCTAAAATTTGCATTAATGGTGGTAGTAAAACTTGAATAATTTGCATTAATGGTGGTAGTAAAACTGTAATAAGTTTAACAAAAATAGGTAAAACAGTTTGAATAATTTCTGATATTACTGGTAATAATTGCGTTATTAAATCTAAAATCACAGGCAATAATTGTTCGACCATTTGGAAGAAAATTGGAACAATTTTTTCTAATGTTTCAGTTATTACTGGAGCCAGCGTATTTATTATTTCTTGAATAGTTGGCATATACTGTAAAAACATTGTTAACAATTGATTTAATACTGGCATAAATGAGCTAGCTAAATTATTTGTGAGTGCTGATACACTTTGCTTTACATCACTCATCAAATCACCAAAAGCTACACCTGCGGTTACAGCATCATCACCCATTATCAAACCTAAATCATTAGCTCTTTGTATTAATCCATCATAATCATCTGTGCTTTGTTCAATAAGTGGAGACATTTGATAGGCTACAGTATCTCCAAAAAGTTCGGCTGCCTTGCGAGCTCTTTCTTCTGCTGTAGACAATGACATTATCTGTTTCATGGCACCGTCCATATTAATATCTGTACCCTCTAATTTTTTTGCTGCCTTTTCCATTGTAGTCATCTCCACACCACATTGTCCTGCAGCATATGCTAATTCCTGATATGAAGATTTACTCATTCCCATACGAATACTAGCTTTATCTATTGTATCAGCTGTTGAAGCAGTATTATTTGCCATAGAAGTTAAGCCACCAATTAAAGCTGTACTAGCTCCAGCTACTGCAGTTCCAATAGCCATTGCACTCTTTGCAATAGAACCTAATGATTGTGTTAAACTTTTCTTACTATTTTCAGCTGTGTCTTTAGTTTCTTTTATCGATTTATTAGCAGAACTGTTATCCACATAGACTTCGCCAAATAAAGAAAATATTTTAGCCATTAAATTCACCTCCTAATCCGTAATCATTCATAATTTCTCTTGCTGTTCTCATGTGTTTATTAATAGGATCAATGGAATCTTTGTCTAAGATTTTATTAGCTATACTTTCTACTAATTTAGGAATTTCCATTTCTTTATCAATACCCCTCATTAAACATTGAGATAATAAAAAAAATGGTTTATCTTCAAACCATTCAATTCCTCCATAATGTTTATATAAAATTCGTAGAACTTCAGGGGTTCCCAGTCCTACTGCTGCTCTAAAAAATCAGACATTCCAGTAATTTGTAATAATTTCTTGACAATATCAATAAAATTTTCTTTTTTAGCTTTTTCTAAAGCTTTTTTATAATTATTTTCGTATTTTTTTTGATAAACTTCATCATAATTTTCAATAGTCTGATCAACTATAGGCTCTTCAAATAAATTTAAATAGCTGATAACAAAATCATATACTTCATTTTCTGCTTTATATAAATTTGTCATAAATAAAACCAATATTTCTGTTCCTAATTCTTCATTTGTTGGCTTATCTAATCCTTTTAAACTGTTAGAAATACCCATTTTGTCTATTATAGATGTCAATTTAATTAAAGACTCTGTTGATAATTTTATATTTTTCAAATCTATTTTCATTATTTACCTTCTTTCCATGCTCCCTTTTTTAATAACTACATGAAAATATAATCATTAAAAAAGAGAGCATTTTTATTTATATACTCTCTTATCCTAATGGATTTTCTGAACTATCTTCAACTGACCAAATTTTCTCATCAGTTAATGGATCATAATGTCCTAAAAATTCCAAATTATGTTCATTTTCACCTTTTGCTGCTGCTTTAAATGTAAATGTACCTTCATGCATTGCATTTTTAACAATTAAAATTTTATATGTACCATCAAGCATTTTAGTAATAACCGCAACATTTTTTAAATATGATGTACTTTTAATAATACCAAAATCACCTTGTTCTATCTTTTTAGTTAAAGAATCTACGGTCGCATTTGGCATTGCTAGAGCAAGATTTTCTTGACTGCAACATAAAGTTATAATTTTTAGACTTACATCTTCTCCATCTTTAATTTGAAGTCCCTTAGTCTTACCCTTTCTTCCATCAAATTCAATATCTCTAATACTTGGCGTTGCTACAAATTCTGCCCCACCTCGTGTAGGTCCAAGAATAGCCTCATTATCTTCACCATAATTCGTTACTACTATACCTTCATCAATTTGAATTTTAGCAATATCACCTTGTGTTAATTTTACTAATGACATTTTATCCCTCCTTTTTTATTTCAAATATTCTAGATGAAAAACTTATTTTTCTTATACTTAAGTCTTGTTCATTAATATTTGATATAGTTTGATTTTCAAAGTTTGTATGAAAACCTATACCTTTATCTTGATTAAAAAAAGAATAATTATCTAAATTAGTTCTCAAAGTATCACAAATATTTTCAATACTTTCATCAGATAATTCGTTTATATATATAAATAAATCTGTTATACATAAATACCCATTATTTAGAGATGAAAGAGTCAGTGTTGGAATAACAATATAAGGAAATTTAGTTGTAACTGGAGCTTCTTCATAATAGCAAGTATAATATTCATTTACTTTATTAAGAAATTCTTCTATAAACTTTTCTGTCATACCTCATCTTCTCCTTCCTCGTTAATTGATTGTCCTTTGAAAACTTCAATATTATCTAATTCTTTTAAAAACTTTTCTTGTGCAGACCTAATTTCAGCTATATTTTCTTGTACTACATTACTTAAGAAATTATTTATTTTCTGTCCAGGATGCATTACAGAATGTCCATAATAGTTGCCATCTTCATCATATAATCCTTTTTGACTACTAATCTGATGCGGTTGTGTTCCTTTTTCCATCCAGTACGGATTAATATAATACTTAACTCCATATTTCTTTTCCATTTCCTTTCGATTTCTATAGCCTATCAATAAAACTGGTCTATAACCACTTTTTTTCGAAACTTCTACTTTTCCATAAATAGATTTTTTAAATGTTCCAGTCTTTATATGTTCTGCTAATGTAGGCTCTAGTTTATTCATTATTGTTTTGCCTGCTTCTTTCAGAGCATTTCTGGATAACTGTTTTAACATTTTCATAGATTCTGTAGAAGTATCAATGAATTCTATTTTTACTTCATTTGTCATTCTCTACAAGTGTTGAAGTTAATATTATTTCTGTAATATCTGCTTTAGGATATAATCTAAGTATTTTATAAATTTTATTGTTTAATTTAAAATGTGTAACATCTGCTAAATCGCAACCTTTAACTTCTATTTTTATCTCAGGTTTTAATCCTGCTACTTGTGCTTGATAAAACTCTGACTGCGTAATGGATTTAATATTACAAAATACTTTTGATTCTTTATAGCTAATTTTTGGTCTATGTAATTTATCTGTTATTGATTCTTCTTTTAATAAATATCCAATATCTTTAAAATACATTAATTATCACCCTCTTGATTAGCTTCTATTGTTTCTAATTGTTGATAATCATGGTGAGAGATTGCAAGTTTCTGTTTTTGCATTTCGTAAGAATTTTGTAATCTCTCTGCATCTTGATTATCATAACCAAAATTTGCTTTACAATAAGTGATAATTGCCGTTTCTATCATTGGTCGATATTGAGTTTCTTTAAAATAAGAAGAAGCAATGCCAGAAGTTTTTAGGTCTTCAATTGAAGTGTTGATTAGCATTTCGATTTCTTCATCAAATTCTTTATGGTTTAATCTAAGGACACTTCTTATTTTTTCAACTAATTTACTTGGCATTGCTTACACCTCCATTATTCTGATAATTCAGCTACTGCTTTAGTAATTTTAACAAATGCTTCACCCAAAGCTGGTTTTCCATCAAACATAGCAGATCCTAAATATTCTAGAGTATTATTTTGTAGTTTTCTACCTGTTTCTACTGTGATATCTTCTGCTAAATTACCTGCATACATTTTAAAATCACCTAAATATGCATCATGTAATGCTACTTCATCATCAAGCATTACTGGATAACCTTCTACATAATAAGTATTAGCGTCTTTTACAAAAACATTATTTTTTGATTTGTCTTGTAGTGGTCTATAATCTGCAAATAATGTTTTCTTGCTCATTAACCATTTTGCATTAGAATCATATGCACCTGGTAATAATGCAACAGCAGCTGTAACATCAGATTCTTTTAAACTTGCATCTTTAGCTACAGTAACACTATTTGTTTCATCCCATGTATTAGCTTTTTCTACACCAGTAGGTTGATTTTTACCAGTTCCACTAATAATTAATTTAGTGATTTTTCTAGCAATTCTTTTAGAAATCATATTTACTAACCAATTTTCAAATGCATCTACTGACATTTTAGAAACTGATTTTGAAATAGTAATATATTTATTAATTTCATAAGAAGTTAATGTAACTGGAATTAATACATCTCCATCTTCATTAATTGTTGCACCTTCAATGTGAACATTAGCTTCTGTTGCATCAGCTTCAACAGCAAATGTAACATTTCCTTCTACTCTTAAAAGTTCAATTTCACTTAAAAGTGGTGCTTGCTGAAATACTTTTTCAATAATTAAATCCTGCGTTTGTGTAGGAATAACTGCTCCAACTGATGCGGTTGCGGTTGTTAATGCTCTTTCTTCTTTTTCTGTTAGTTTCTTTCCTTGTAGATTTTTTAAAAATGCTGTTCTATATTCTTGTTCAGCTAAAATTTTTCTTTCTTCTTTCATATTTCCATTTTCCTTTCTTTCTTCATAAATATCTTCTTTAGTTCTCATTTCTAAAACTTTATTTAAGGTTTCTTGTCTTTTTTCTGCTTTAGAAATAATTTCTTTTCTTTCTTCCTCTAAAGCAGCAACTTCATCTGTTAAATTTTCAACTTCTGCAGTTGTGATGTCCTCTCTTTCAAGTTCTTTTTCGATTTCCTCAAATCTCGTTTCTATTTCTTTTAAAGTCTTCATATTTTTTCTCCTTTCATTAATCTGACTTTTAACGCTAGTTTTCGCTTTTTTAATTCTACATTGTTACTAAGGATATTCTTACCCTTATTTAATGTATCTAATGCTCTAGCATAAATTGAAGTTGTATCATAAAATGGCATATCTACAACGCTAACATCATACAACCTATCAATTCTAAGAATTCTTCTAGTATCAGTGCTGTAATCCCAGTCTTCTTCTGATACTGTGAAAGCAAAACTCATTTTATCTAAAAGACCTGCTCTTATAGATTTATAAATATCTATATTTGAAGTTGTATCTATTAGTTCCGCTCTGATTTTTAATCCTATATCATCAATTGTTAATGACATTGAATTGTTTTTTGTACTTGCAATAATCAAATGACTGTCATCATGATTATACTTTAAAGGTACTGATTTCATATCACACCCATTAAAAGCATTCCTATCAACAATTTCAGTAAAACCGTGAGTTGCTGGTGAATCAAAAACAACTGCATAGCCTTCTACAATCATCTTGTCATCATTTTCACTTCTAACAGCTAAGTTTTGTGCAAGCATTCTTATTTCGGTTTTCTTTTCCAAATTACTCACCTCTTTTCATAAAAATATTATATTTTTTTACCATTTGGTAAAATAAATATTACATTTTCATCTTTTGTTTTTTCTTTCTGCTTTTGAATCCAAAGTTTAGTCTGATACTTTTGAAGTTTGACTTCCTTCACCTTTCCCTGTTGTTTGGATTCCTGTACTTGTTCCATTACTATCACCTCCATCATTGTCTAAATTTATAACCTCAGTGTATTCTTTACGAATATACCTCTTGTTACCACCTTCATCATCTGGAACCTCTGGTAAATTCCAAATTCTCATAACTTGATTTACTGTTAAAATTCCTCTATCAAATAATTGCTGAGATACACTTAATTTAGTATTATTGCTAGCAAATTGTAATTTGGAGCTTTCTAAATGAATAATACAACCATCTTTGATTTCTTTTTCACTAAAAAACATACAAGTCAAAACTTGGCTTAGTTGAATTGCGATTGGTTCGATACAACCCTCGTAAAAAGAATTCCATTCGTCTTCATTTGCTTTATTTTGAAGTATTTCCTCACTAACATGAAAATAATCAAAAACATTTTTTCGAATTTGCTCAGACTGTTGTGGATCAATGATAAACGGTTTAGATTCTATCGGTTGGACTTGTGAATATTTAGCATCAAATATTAAAACTCCACCATTATTATCAGAGGACAAATTATCTTCGGATAAACGCTGTCGTTCCTTTTTTAAGTCTTCTGGCATCAAAACATTTGCAAGTTTTGCAAGGAAACGAATGCAAGCACTATTCTTAATTCCTTCAATAATTCCTTGATTTTGAGTATTAATCAAATCAAGTGTAGGATCTAAAGCAGAATTACTACTGCCCCACCTCTCCTTTTGATAATAATGACTTCTTAAATGACCGCATCTTTCATACTCTATTGCATATTCTTCTGAATCAACATAGTATTTTAAATACTCAACGCCACCATAGGTAACAACACTTGCTCCTTTAGCTCTAACAGGATATAAACCAATAATTTGATCCGAATATATATCTTCATACAGAGGAATAATAAAAGCATTATTTTCACATTTTAGAATTGTGATTAGTTTGGATAAGAATTGCTGTGTAGTTTGAATTCTATTTGGTTTTATTTGCAGCATTTTTTCAATTTTCAGTCTTTTATTTTTAGGAGCAACTACTACAGGATTTAATTTAGAACATTGAACAGCAATTTGTTCAATACTACTTCTAATTAATTCCATTTCATATAAACCACCGTTAAAAGTAGTGAACGCTGGTGCATAACCATTTATAAGCTGAAATTGTTGCTGCAATTTTTTTAGCTGAACTTTTTCTTTTCTTTTAAACACATTCATATTTCTCCTCCTTTCTATTTACCACCTGTAAGATTTATGTAATCTTCGTAATGCTTTTGAAAAATAACATAGGCATCAATTAAAGAAACAGTACCATCAATTCTTTGCTTTGAATTACTACCTTTAACTGGTCTAATATTTTCATTTTTATCAACCTCAATTTGTGTATTAGTTAAACACCATTTTAAAATCGGATTGTTGTTATAATTAATTACTTTAGCTTCTAAATCACTTGCTAATAATTTCATAGGAGCTGACATTGTTCTGGCACCCTGTATTACTTCTTCTAATTGAAAACCATTATTTTTCATTTCTTCGGTCCAATACTGAGCATTCCATTTATCATAACCAGTCCATAATACATATATTTCGTATACATCTCTTAATTCTTTGAACCAATTAGTAACATCTGTATAATCAATTTTGTTGCCATAAGAATAATCAACATAGCCTTTCTCTTTCCAAATTGAATATGGGACCTTATCTTCGGATTCTTTTTTATCTGCTTTTTCACTAGGTATCCAATATTTTTGAAGAAGATAATATTTTTTATTTTTTCTGACTAAGACACTTGCACAAGTTAAATCACCAACAGATGACAAATCAACTCCACCAATTGCATAAGATTTTTTCAAATCTTCAATGTTGAATGTTTCAGTATTATTAATTGCTTCGAAGCTTAACCATGAACCAACACCAGTTTCACGAATATTAAAATCTTTGGTTAATAAAGTAGGCAAAAATTTTGAATCATCTTTTCCTCTTTGCACATTTTCGTTTAGATATTCTAAAGATTTAATAGTACCTAAACCAGGATTTGCTTTTTCCCAGCATTCAGGAATGACCCATTCACTTCTACTATCTAATTCATAAATAAAAGATAAAAAGCGTTCATCATTAATAATTCCGTTTAAAACATCATCTGCATATTCATATATGTCATCAAAGATACATTCTCGAACAAATCCCGCAGTTGTTATCATGAATAATAATGGTTGTGTTCTTGCACTCATGGATTGTTTAGAAACATCATAAATATTTCTATCTTTTATTGAATGCAATTCATCAATAATACCACAGTGCATATTTAATCCATCAAGTGTATTTGAATCACTTGCTAGTGGTTCAAACGTTGAAAATGTTAGTGGAACATATAAATCAGACTTTCTTTTTTTTATGTGTTTGGACAAAAGTGGACTTTGAGCAACCATATTTTTAGCTTCATTAAAAACAATTTTTGCTTGTTCCTTTTTAGATGCCACACAACATATTTGCGCACCACCTTCATGGTCGCCAAACAACATATATAAAGCAATAGCTGATAGTAAAGTGGACTTACCGTTTTTACGCGCCACTACAATTAATAATTCTCTGTATTTCCTATCACCATTTTCATTTACAAATCCAAATATAGACTGTAGTATAGCTTTTTGCCATAAATCAAGCATTACTGGTTTACCTGCCCACTTTCCTTTTGAATGCTTACAAAATCTTTCAACGAATTCAATTGGTCTATTTGCTTTATCTAAATCAAAGTGATATTTTCCAGGATTTTCTAAATCAAAAATAAGCTTTTCAAACTGTTTTTTTACCTTTTTGCTTACTTTTACTTTAGAATTCTTTATTAAATCGTAATATTCTTTTATGTAATTCATTTAATAAATGCTTCTAATTCATCAGGTTCACTTTTATCAGAATGTTCACAATTCTTAACCAAATCATTCAACTGTTTGATAACTGTTTGATATGACTTAACAGTATCACGATATTCCTTAAATAATGGGTTGGGCTTTGTAAATTCTTGCGTTGCGTTTATTGTTGTTATAGTAAAATCCTCTAAATTTTTAATACTTGTTTCTATATCTTGACTTAATATCAATAAAAAAGAAGCTTTATTAATTAGCTCCTTAATCATTTCTTTTCGTGAAACTGGAATATCTTTATACAGTTTTTTTAATCTCTTTATTTCTTTGTCTATTCTTTTCTGCCTTTCATCCATTCGTTCCTCCTACCCCCCCTCATGTGAAAAACCCCATTCTGGGGTTTAAAAAAGTCATACGCGCGGTTTATAGAATATATATTATTTTTCTGAATAGGGGGGATTATTATTAATATTATTTATATTTTCTTCTTTGATTTCTTCTATTGCTAAGACATTTAAGCAATTTAAAATGAAATTGTTTCCATTTGATAACTCAAACATCACTTGATTCTGTTCCCCAAGTTCTTCACATAATCTATTAATATCAAAACTTTCTTTTGTTTCTTTATCAAGAAATGTTTCTGATGTATATATTCTTAGTTTCATTGGTTATCACCTACCTCTATTAATTCTCCATCAGAATTAAAAACTATACCTTGCCTAGTGCTACTTGCTCCTTCATGTTCAAGATTATGACAAGTCCTGCATAATAACTCTAAATTGTTTTTATTTAATGTTATGTTAGGATCATTTATATTACTTGGTGTTATGTATATTTTGTGATGTACTATTTCACCAGGATTACCACATCTTTCACATATGCCAATTTTCTCAGTAAAAAAAGAGTTTCTTACATTTACCCATGACTGGGAATTGTAAAAACTCTTTGCAAAATCTTTAGCCATTATGCACCTCAATTAAAAAAAGAGATACAATTACGCATCTCAATTTTAAAATAATTTCATTGTACACATTATAAAACGAATTCTATCGTATGTAAATAGTGCCAATAATCGGCAAATTATCGATTTAAGGTTTAATATCCTAATAATTCACCAATTAAATCATTTGGCAATAATAGTGGTCTTATAGACTCAATTAATCTATTTTTGTTAGCTGCTATAGTTGAAGTTGAAGTTGTCTCTTTTTTATTATTCTTTTTATCAATATATTCAGCTATCTGTTCATGAGTTTTACCTTCAAAATATTTTAAATGAATAATATCAAAATATGGATCATTTTTTAAAGTATTAATAACAGATTCAATGTGTTTAATAATTACTTTTGTTTTAAATATATGTTTCTTTAAATTATCAATAGAATCATCAATAATATCTTCTTTTGCTTTTTTCATTGAATTACTGGATAAACCAGTTATAGATTTTGACTTTTCTTGAATACCATATCTTTTTAATTCTGAAATTTCTTTTTCTCTTTCATTTATAGAAGCTTTTAATTTAGGATATTCATATAAAATTCGTTCAACATTTTTGAAAGTTGAATAATTATTTTTTATAAATCCTCTTGCCTCTAATTCATTTAATACAATGTTTGATATTTCTTTTTTTGAAACATCCATTTCTTCGGATATTTTGTTTAAAATATTTTTCTCATTCATTACAAATTTTCCTCTCTATTCTTTAAAAAATAATTTATGAATTTATTTGGTGTGTCTTTCAAAGTTACACTAATTGCTTTTCTAAATTTTAAAAATTTACTCAGTTTATTAAGATATATCCATTCAAGAATAAATCCTTTGTTAGTTCTTCTATATATAAATGGCGATTGATTTCTTATCTTTAATAAAATTGCTAACATCATTTTAGAATTTTTAATTTTGTTACCATTATAAATTTTTATAGTATTTGAAGTTAACTCTATATCATAATTTAAAACTTTTATTCTTACAAAATTATTATTCATAAAGCTATTTGTTCCTTTTTTCAATAATATTTTTCATTTTATTTTTTTGTAATACTTCTGCTAAATTATATAAACCTGTATAAATAATGACAGAAGAAATAATAATACTAAAACCTAACCATATCATTTTTGAACCTCTGAAAGTCTAACTTTCAATAATTTTTGGCAACCACAATTAGGACAATCTATAGCATCACAGATAGTTGAACCAGTTGTTAAACTTGATAAGCCCTTATTTTCAGTTACTTTTTTTACTTTATTTTTATCTATATAAAATTTGTTATTACAAATATCACACTTAACTTTTTTAATCATATTTTTCACTTCTTTCTTCTTAATATTAGTGCAAGATAACTGTGGATTATATTGCACACTTTAAATCATGATTTTATCTATATAATATAAGACTTAAATCTATATTTTTTTATCTAAATAGTTTTTATGATTTTTGATACCTGTTTTTTCAATAATTTTTCCATTCTTGGCAATCATAAGTTGCCCATCTGGTGGAATAAAAATTCCTTCAATTAAATTATCTTCTAATAAATCTTTTATATATTTCTTTACAATTTTAAGATTATCTATAATTTTTGTAGTGCAACTATTTTCATTATTGAAAAATCTGTAGCTAGCTATAAAAATGTCACGGTTATTAGAAATTATAATCGACCAACTTCCATTATTCAAATCACGAACATGATATTTTTCTAATCCATTAAAGTTGTCAGATGTTTCATATCCATAATGTACTAACAATTCTAATTTAATTGATTTTTTTAATTTCAAAATTTAATCATCTCCATTCGTTTTTTCTTTTCTTGTAAAGTTGTTCTAGTATAAATGCTTGTGGTTTCCATTTTCGAATGACCTAAAATATCCATCAATTCTGTCATTGTCGAACCAGGCAATTGAAGATATGCAATTGCGAATAAATGCCTCCACCCATGTGGATGAATATGATCCAAATTAACTCTAGCAATACCACCGATTTTCTTAAGGTTTCTCCAAATTGTGGACGAGTCTATCATCTTATTAGGATCATTTTTTCTTTTAGGATCAGGACTTCTAAATATAAAGCCTTCTGTTATTTTATTTTCTTTACAATATTTCTTTAATGAGCGATGCAAATCACCTATTAAAATAATTTTTCTTTCTTTTCCTTTACTGTAAATATCAATGTATGGACCTTTTTGTATATTTTCAAATGTAAAATATCTTAATTCACTAATTCTTATGGCTGTCTGAGCGAATGTCTTAATTATCATATATAATTCTTCTTTATTTAATTCTTTCGCTTTTCTAAGCATTCTTTTATGTTCCTGATTAGACATTTGATTCTCTAAAGAAGATTTTTGTTGAGTTCTAAATTGTTTAATAGTGATTTTTTTATAATCTTCATCTAAATATTTTAAAAATTTATTAAATACAACTACATATTTATTTATTGAAGAAACTTTAGCTTGTCCTGATTCTAATTGTTCTTTTAAATATAGCTTGTATTTTATGGTAAATTCTTTTGTAAATTCAATTTTATCACTATCAATATATTCATAAAATTTATTCAAACAGTTTTTATAATCAACTACTGTTTTGCTAGACTTTTCATCAAGTCTTTCTTTCTCACAAAATTCTTCTATCTTTTGTTTAAGCTCATCTTTAGTCATAAAATCACTCCATAAAATTTATATTTTTAATTCGCATACCATCAAAATGTCTATATATTTTTATTAAATGAGGAATATCTTGAATTATAATTTTTTCATTATCTTTAAATATAAGTTCATATCTATTACCATAATTTTTATGTCTTGTATCAATAGAATTGCCTAATTGTGAAAGTAGTTTTTTAAATACCTTTTCGCTAGATTCTGGAGTAGGAGTAATAATTAAACTAGCACCATCTCCGTATTTACTATTCGTTTTTAAAAAAAAGTACAAATTAAATATTTCATCATCTAAATAATATAAAGTTTTCAAATCATTAAATTTTTTTAAGCTATCAATCATATCATTCCTCTTTTCTTCATAATATTTGATGCAAGATAACTGCATATTATATTGCACACTTTAAATCATGATTTTATCTATATAATATAAGGCTAAAACTTATCTTTTTTTATCTAAATAGTTTTTATGATTTTTAATATCTATTTTAGTTAAAATATATTTTTTAGCTATAAGCCTTCCTACTGCATCTGCTATAATAATAATTCCTGATAAAAGTAAAAATATAATTATTCTATTTTTCATCTGATACTCCTATTATCTCTTTGTATTTTTGTAAAATTTCTTTATATACTTTCATTTCTTTGTTGGAATTGAACAGTAAATCAGAAACTGCTTCGCAACTCTGTATTTCATCTTCTAAATACTTTATAAACTCTTTTTGTTGAGTTTCTACTTTTTGAAATAAGCTATCATATACTTTACTATCTTTTATTCTTCCGGAGCAATCTGTTCTATTACAATAGCAATTTTCAAGTTGTTTCTTTAATTCTTGATTTTCTTTTTCTATTTCTCGAAGATAATTAATCATTTCTAAATCTTCATCTGTCATTGGTCTTTCTAGAATATCAAATATATAATCATTAATCTGTGGCCTTTTATAATTTGGAATCATTTATTATTCTCCTTCTTCTTTTAATTTGCATTCTTTCCTTAGTCTATTAATAAAATTTTTATATCTTCCATATGTATATTTTTTAGTACACAAATTATATTCTTTTTTTAATTCTGCAACTTTTTTATTACCCAATATCAACTTTGCATATTCTTCCCAAGTCATTAATTATCACTCCTTACCATTCAAATATAAGTTTTATTAATAAAATTAGCATTACTAATACAACTAAAATCAATAATACAAATAGAGTTATTTGTAACCATTCTGGTACATTAACGTAACTACCACCATTACTTGTATGTGGGACAATAATAGGCATTATTTGTAATAACATTATTCATCACTCTCTACTTTCTCCTCTAAATCACAATAATTATAAGGTTCATCATCTAAATTAATTAATTTGTGTTGAATCAATTTATACAGTTCTATTACTGTATAAAATGGTAGGTATCTTTGTATAAAATTATATAAATCTATAGCATTTGTTTTTTGATTAACAGCCATTGTTGTTAAATCTTCATTCATTACTATCACTTCCTTGTTCTAGTTCTTGAATTTTCTTACAAATTGAACTTAATATTCTATCACTCGCATTTAATTCTGATAAATTAAATAAGTGAGGAAATTGATTATCTAGTTTCATACTTTGCTTATAAATTTCATTTACATTTGTATATAGAAAATATTCGTGCATTTTATTAATATATTCTTTTAGTTTATTCCAATTTTTTTCTAGTCTATTGCACCCTTCTTCTCTTGCACTTATTTGCATTTTAAGTTGTTTATTTTCTTCTGCTTCTCTCTTAGATAATTCTTTCATAGCATTTAATTGTTTTTCATTTATATAGCAAAAGTTTTCTCTACCATTTGTGGCATTTAATTCTAAATTTTGTATTATATCGTTCATTATGACACCTCTTTTAATAATTCATTTATTTTGCTAAAATTTTCCATATAATAATCTTCACTGCCACCATAAGCAATTCCTTTTATAATTAAATTTATATTATCAATAACTTCTTTTTGCTTTTTACATTGTTGTTCTAGTTCTTCTATAAGTGTGCCAATAATTTTAGCTTCGTTTATCGGTACATTGCGTTTAAACAAAATCATTGATACTAGCACTTTCTTCTCTAACATTTCTTCATTCATATTCTTATTTCTCCTTTTCTAAATAAATAAAAATCACAGCTAACAATCCTACACGAGCTTAGATGTCTCTATTAATGCTCTAAAACTTGCTGTGATATTTTTTTAATAAGAGAGGTGGTTGATAAATGAAGATATCGTTTGTAGGATTTTTAAATAATTTATTTATTTTAAATTGTTATATTCTTCAATTATCTTATCTTCAAACATAGCACGAATTTCAGGATTAATTGGGTGTACTATATCTCTGTAATCTCCAGTAGGAGTCTTCTTACTAGGCATAGCTATAAATAATCCCTTTTCTCCTTCAATGATTCTAATATCATGAACTGCAAAGCTATCATCTAATAATACAGATGCAATTCCTTTCATTCTTGAGTTTTCTATTTCTACTTTTCTTATATTTACACTTGTTATCTTCATATTAAATAATCTCCTTTTCCTCTACTTTTTTATTACTTATTATGTATTTTATTTCATCAGGATTTTGTTCTATTTTAATCTCTAACCCAATATTGTTAGTTTGTTCTTCATGTAGTTTACTTTGTAACTTGTAGCCTTCAAGTTCATAAATTTTGTCTACTAGCTTGTCCATGCAAATTTCTTCTCCTACACTCATATCAAAATTAACAGGATCAACGCAACTAGAGCTTTCTACAATTGCGAATCCATTAGGTAATGTTGCCATCAATACAACAGTCTTATCACCATATTTTTCTACCTTTACAAAGGTCTTAGCTAAAATATTGTCTATATCTTTTTTTGTTACTTTATTATTTTCCATTTTCATACCTACTTTCTTCTATTTTTTCTTTTTACTGTTAAAACTTGTTTTGTTTGTTTAGGTAATCCATTATTCTTATATTCTATTGTTTCATGTTCTACCTTTTGACTTAATTCTTTTATTTTTTCTAACTGAATTTGATTTTTGTTTTCCAAATTTTCAATAGCTTTTTCATATTCCTTAATAATTTGAATTTTTGCATCTAATTGACTTCTTAATTTATGATTTTCTTTTGTAAGTCCACCTTTTGCAGTACCCAATTTTATATTTTCTTCTCTAATTTTTGATAATTCTTTTTCAAGTTTTACTATTGTTTTGGATTTTTTATTTGAAAAATCTTCTATTTGTCTATTTTTTTCATTTATTTCTGTTTCATTAATTAATTGAATATCTCTTAGTGATGCATTATCTATTTCTAGTTTCTCAATACTACAATTGGCTTGTTTTAATTCTTCTCTTAAAGAATTATTTTCTTTCTCTGACTTATCAAATTGAAGTTTTAAATTATCATTTTCTGTCTTTCTGGTGCCATTTACTTTTGCTAATTTTTTATTGCAAATCCTTAAATTTTCTAATTCATCAACTATTTTTTTATAATTCGATTTTTTTACTATTTTTATCATAATATTTCTATCTCCATTTCCTTTTATTTTCTTTTTTTAATATTTTAATTTCATTAAGTAAATCAATAATAATACCTAAAAAAATACCTCTATATCTAATTCCAGAAAGCAATTTGATTACCTCATCATCAGTAGCACATTTTATTAATTCTTCCTTTAAATTTACTTTTCTAACTGTCAAATTATCTCACCCCTCCGTTTTCAACATAAAATTCATCATCGATTTTTCTAATTATTAATTTTGCAACGGTAGCTTTATTACATTTTGAGCATTGAATGGCAATAATTTTATTTTGTGTGTCAAGATTTTTATTAATTGAGTAAGATAAAAACTTTGCTATTTGATAATAATTGACTTTATAGTTTCCACATGAATGCCAAAATCTGAATAAACAAAAATTAAATGTAATATTTTTTACTCTAATTATCATTTATATTTTTTACACTTTCAGTAATATCAAAAACAAGCTTATCAAACTCATCTGCATCTTCTTTTGACATTTCTTCATTTTTTAAGTCTTTATCAAGCCAGTCTGGTAATTCACTTTCAGTCTGATGGTAATTTTTTTTGGATCTTTTGTATTTTTCTTGATAATTTTTCACATCTTGGATCGTTTTAAAGCCTTTAGCCTGCCATGATTCTAATACCGTTTGAACATATCTAATCCCTCGCGCTCCATTTAGAATTGATTCTTTAACAGCATAGCGTGTCAATTCATTATCTTCCCAAGAATTAATTAGTTCATATTCAATTTCATTTAATGTTCTACCAAATGCTTTTTGAATAAAAGTGAATAAATCAGCATTTGTTTCACTTTCTTCTTCATCAGATAAGTCGGCACTTGTTCTGAATTCAGCATCAGTTTCATTATCATTATCAGTTTCATTATCATTATCAGTTTCATTATCATTATCGGCTTTTTTAGGTTTTTTAGGTTTTGAATTAGGTTTTGAATTAGGTTTTGAATTAGGTTTTTCTCCTAGTTTTCTAGGTCTTCCACCAAGTCTTCCATTTTGTGCGGATGTTTCACACCTTTTATCGTATTTTTCACGATCCCTATCTAAATTACCTTTTATAACTTTAAATGCCATTTTTAAAAGGCCAGTAAAATTAGGTTCAATGCTATCAATTTCATAATCTAAAATTGCTCTAAATAATATTCCAACTTCCTCATTAGATAAATCTTCAAGTATTTCTCTATACTCATAATAAAGTAAAAAGCTATTTTTCATTATTAGCACCTCATTTGATTTATTTCGTAATCTGTGCTATAATAAAGGCGCTTTTTAAAGCAAAGGGAACTTTTACTTGCAGGTTGAGTTCTCTCTTTTTTTTGTCTTAATATCATAAATCACCTCCATATTGATAAACTTGTACCATTTTTCCATTTTCGATTTGATGGTTTCTATATGATCCATAAATCAAAAATCCAACAAATACAACTAAAAATAAAATCGTAAGTATTACAGTTTCTGTTGCATCTTTCATTTTTTTCACCCCTTTCTATATTCTATAGACCAAATTTTTTCTTAATAATTTTTGTTAACGCTACTTTTGGTCTTGCTTGTGGAATAAAAATACCTTTATTCTCCATTTCTTTTTGAGCTTCTTGAATATATACTCTTGCTTTTCCTATTTTTAAATTTGGTATTATTACTGTTAGATCATAAGCAGATAAATAGTATTGATTTAGTACCGTGCTAGGGTCTTTTCTTTCTTCTTTCATATTCTTCTCCTTTTTTATTTTTCTGATTGTCCTCTTTTCATAATGTAGTATCTTCGGGGTTTGAATCAGACTCCAATCCCTTCTTACATTGCATTTGTAGCAACATTAAAAATCTTTCAGTAATTAGGATTAATAGTCATTGAAGAGTCAAAAAATAATTCTAATAATTAAAAATTAATTTTAAGATTGCTATTATTAGCATTCTTTTTATTTAGTTCCAGAATAATTAATTCTATAAATTCTTGTTTTTCTTCATTAGTCATTTCTTTAAACGTTTGTAATAGATTCATATTTTTCTCCTATATTTTTTTACTTTTTTCTCACTTTCTTCTATAATAATGTTTTAGAAAGTGAGGTGATTAATGTGGAAATTGCCAAAGAAATAGTTATTGCTATGATCCAAAACGACTACATATACAAAGGCAAATCAAATGAAGAAAATGTTGAAGCCGTTAAAAAAGCATATGATGCGATTTATCAACAGATTCGTGATTCCAAAAATACCAAAATTAAATAAATTTGATGAGATTAGATATTCCCAGTATCTAGTCTTTTTTTGTTTCAAATAATAGCTTTAATATCTCAATATCTTCTTTTCCATAAGTTCCTAATTCATACATATCATTTATAAGTTTTTGTTTTAAATCTTTTAGTGTATGATTTTCTACCTTTTTATTGCAATCAATACTTCCATCAGTATTTACTTTAAACAATTTAATTCCCATTTATATACTCTTCTCCTCTTTTTCTTGTTTTTTCTTATTTACCCCTTTAAAATAGTTTTTGAAAGGAGGTAATATTTATGGATTATGATCATATCGATGAAATCTGTCCTAAATGTCATTTTAAAAACGATATGGACGGTGCAAATTATTGTCGTAAATGTTCTACACCACTGGGTAATCATTGTACTAACGAAGAGTGTGAATATTTTTCTGATTTTGAATTAAAAAGTGATTCATTATTTTGTCATGAATGTCAATCAAAATCCACATACTATGATTTTTTAATTTCTGAAGAAAATTAAATTCACAGCTACATTTTGGACAATATTTCGGATATAATTTATGTTTATTAGAAATAACTTGTATATGAGAATTTTTTTTGCAATTCTTACAAGTTATTTTTATTTCACTAAATTTTTTCATTTTCCTATACCTCCTTTTTATTTTGTTGTGCAAAGAAAAGATAATCAATTGTATTTCCAGGTAAAATACATTCTATGATTTTTTTACATTCATTTAATTTAAAATCGCGCTTACCATTCATTTTGTCACTTACAGTTGAACTATTTAGGTTTAAACATTTTGCAATATCCGATTGATTCTTATTAACTCTGGTCAATTCAGCATTTAGATTTGGATACATTATTTATTAACACCTCCTTCTTCAAATACGAAACTCCGTATTGATATTTTGATTATATTACGGTATTTCGTTTTTTGTCAATACTATTTTGAAAAAAAAGTACGAAATTTCGTGTTTTTATATTGGTTTAATATTTACATTTTTTTAACAAACATATATAATCAAGGTAGAAAGGGGAAGAAATATGACTTTTAATGATAAAATCGATTTATACATGGAAAACAATAACTACAGCAACTTAAAGCAACTTGCAAAGGATTGCGAAATACCTTATACAACTTTACGCGATTTTTACGAAAAAAAAAGTGCTGATAATTCAAGATTATCAACAATCAGAAAATTATCAAATCTAATGGGATGTACAATGGACTATTTAGCATATGATGATGTTACTGATTTTAAAGGTTATTTAACAAATGATTCATCTATACCAAATACAGATGCTGAGTATAAGCAAATATTAAGAGATAAAGGCTTAATGGATGAAAATGATAATATCAACGAAGAAGATTTTAAAAAGTTAATAGATTTTGCAGTTGCAAATAAAGATTTCATCATAAAAAAAGATAAAGACTAAAAATAAGCCTCTATCAGTAAGAAATACAATGATTTATCTATATCAAGTATAATCAGTACAACCTCTAAATCTGTGTATTTCACTACAACCACCCCTATTATATTATAAGAGGTATTTCATAATTTTGGTTAAAAGTATGCTAGTACAGGTGCTTTTAATATATATATTAGAAGTAAAGGAGGTACTAAAAATGATATGCCCAAAATGCAGTAGTGATAATGTGAATATACAAGTTGTTGTTGAAAGCCAACTAGTAACAAAACATCATGGAATCATATGGTGGTTATGCATTGGATGGTGGTGGATTCCAATTAAATGGTTATGCTTTACATTGCCAGCTTTAATTTTTAAAGTTTTTGGTGTTGGTAAAAGACATAAAATAAAGAATAAAACCATTAAAAAGGCTGTATGCCAAAACTGTGGAAACAGTTGGAATTTATAAAATAAACTCGTACTGCGAATACAAAGTCAAAATTAAATTTAATTAAGGTTGTATAAAACATTTGAATCAAAGGAGGTTAATATGGATACAGAATTAACTGAAAACAAAGAATTGGTACTATTTAAAAATAGTAAAATAAGAAGACAAGAATATAATGGAGAATGGTTTTATTCTATTGTAGATATTATTGGAATTTTAACTGAAAGTAAAGATGCTAATGCATATTGGAGAAAATTAAAGCAAAGACTAAATGAAGAAGAAAGTGAGTGCGTGACAAATTGTCACCAACTGAAATTAATATCTAAAAAAGATGGAAAAAAATATAAAACCGATTGTGCAAATAGAGAAACCATATTTAGAATTATTCAATCTGTTCCATCACCTAATGCCGAACCATTTAAATTATGGTTTGCTAGATTAGCTGAAGAAAGAATAGAAGAAGTTATTAATCCAGAACTTGCAATAGAAAGAGCAAGACAAACATATTTAAAAAAAGGATATACTGAAGAATGGGTTAATGCCAGAATGAAAAGTATCCCTGCTAGAAATGAACTAACTGATGAATGGAAAAAGCGTGGCGTAACAGACCAAAAAGATTTTGCAATATTAACAAATGAAATTAGTAGAGAAACTTTTGGTGTTAATATTAATAAGCATAAAGAAATTAAACATTTAGATAAAAGACAAAATTTGAGAGATAATATGTCACCTATTGAATTAGCGCTTACTACATTAGCTGAAGTTACTACTACTGAACTACATAGGACAAATGATTCACAAGGAATGAAAGCTTTAAAAAATGATGCTGGTACTGGTGGTCACATTGCTTCTATTACAAGAAAAAATATTGAAAAAGAATTAGGAAAATCTGTTGTAACATCAGAAAATGCAATTGATTTTCAAAATAAAAAGAAAATTGAATCAAAATAAAATAAAAAAAGACCTCGTACTGCGAATACGAAGTCAAAACCTATAAAAGGTACAGAAATAAAAACCCTAGCACGGTGTTCTTTTTTCTGTACTCTCATTATACAAAATTTAAACTGTTAAATCAATAAGGAGAGTGAAAAAAATGCCTGTATATCAAGCACCAAAAAGTGAATGGACAAAGGATGGAAGAAAATACTATTTTAAAATACAATATTTTGATTTATTCACCCAAAAAATAAAACCATATAAATCTAAAAAATTTATTTCAAAAAAAGAAGCTGACAATGGGGAAGCTAAATTTATAGCCACACATAAAGGCAACATTAAAATTAAATTTGATACAGTTGCACAATTATATTTAGAAGAAAAATATAAAATCAGAAAAGAATCAACTGGTTGTTCATATGAAGATGATTATAATCGCCATATAAAGCCATATTTTGGCAATTTATACATAGATAGTATAAATATTCATACTATCAACGAATGGAAGCTTAAAATCGATATAAATGGTCGAAAATTAAAATATTTAAATGGATTTTATAATATTATGAAAGGAATATTTGATTTTGCCATTAAAAATTTTGGATTAGAAAGAAACCCAGTAGAATTATCAGGTAGATTCGAGCGAAGACAAGATGAGATAATAAAAGATGAAGAAAAAATCAGATATATCACTTATAATCAGTTTCAGCAATTTATTTCTACTGTTGATGATATAACATACAAAACATTATTTATAGTATTTTACTTTACTGGAATGAGAAAAGGAGAAATACAAGCATTAAACTGGAATGATATAGATTTTGAAAATAATATTATTATAGTTAATAAAACATTATCAATTAAAACAAAAGATGAAAAAGGATATAAAATAACGGCAACAAAAAATTATAAAAACAGAAAAGTAGCAATGAGTAAAAAATTAAGAGAACAATTAATGATATATAAAAATGAAATAATGAAATATTCTGATTTTAGTGAAGAATGGTTTGTGTTTGGTTGTACAAGATTCTTACCACAAACAACTATTGATAGATATAAGGATCATTACTTCAAACTTGCAAATATGACACCTATTACAATTCATGAATTTCGTCATAGCCATGTTTCATTATTAATTAATCAATATATAGAAAACTGTTCAAAAAATAATCAAGAAATAGATACTGCTTATTTCTTTATCATGGTAGCTAATAGAATTGGAGATACTACAGATACTATGACTAGAGTTTATTTGCATCTATTCCCATCTATGCAAAAACCAATAATCAATTTATTAGATAATTTATAAAAAGAAAAAATTGTACCTAATTTGTACCTAAAAATATAAAAACCCTTGATTTTCAAGGGTAATTAACTATATGGTGACCAGTACGGGATTCGGACCCGTGAATGCCGCCGTGAAAGGGCGGTGTGTTAAGCCACTTCACCAACTGGCCAGATGGCGCCTGATGTAGGACTCGGACCTACGACCTATCGGTTAACAGCCGAGTGCTCTACCAGCTGAGCTAATCAGGCACTTTTTTTCTAAAGCTATTTCATTATATAATACATTTTTTGCTTTGGCAATACTTTTTTTCCATTTTTTATCTTAAATTGCCCATATTTGAAAAAAAAGTGCTAATTTAGCACTGTTTCATATAAAAATTAGTATTCACAATTACCTGGTGTTCTTGGATATGGTATAACATCACGAATATTTTCTACTCCTGTTAAATACATTAATAGACGTTCAAAGCCAATTCCAAATCCTGAATGAACACATGAACCATATTTTCTTAAATTTAAATACCACTCATAATCTTCAGTATTCATACCAAGTTCTTTCATTCTAGTAGCTAATTTATCATAATCTTCTTCTCTTTGAGAGCCACCCATCAATTCTCCTACACCTGGTACTTCAAGATCAGCAGCAGCTACAGTCTTTCCATCAGGATTTTGTTTCATATAGAAAGATTTGATATCTTTAGGCCAATCTGTAATAAAAACAGGTCCATTAAAGTATTCAGTAATATATTTTTCGTGTTCTTTCGCAATATCTTCTCCATACTCTGGTTTAAATTCCCATTTTATTCCTTTTGCTTCTGCTTCTTTTAATAATGTAATAACATCTTCGTGCGTAATACGAGTAAATTTACTATGAATTAGTTTCGTTAATTTATCAATTAAACCTTTTTCTACAAATTGATCTAAAAATTTCATTTCATCTTTAGCATGTTCTAATACATAAGTAATTACATATTTTAAACACTCTTCTTCAATATCTAAAATACCATTTAAATCACAGAAAGCAACTTCTGGTTCAATCATCCAAAATTCATTAGCATGAAATTTTGTATTAGAATTTTCTGCTCTAAAAGTTGGACCAAAAGTATAAGTCTTTTTAAATGCTGTTGCAAATGTTTCAGCTTCCAATTGTCCAGATACAGTTAAACCAACACTACGACCAAATAATTCTTTTTCTAAATTATTTTTACTACTTTTCGCAATATCATCTAGATTTTGAGTAGTTACATGAAACATCTCTCCTGCTCCTTCACAATCTGAAGCTGTAAATAATGGAGCATGAAAATAAACATAACCTCTTTCTTGAAAATAAGTATGAATTGCCATAGCTGTTACACTTCTAATACGAAAAACAGCTTGAAATAAATTCGTTCTAGGTCTTAAATAAGCTTGTTCTCTTAAAAACTCACTAGAATGACGCTTTGGTTGCATTGGATAATCTTCTGGGCAATCTCCTTCTAATACTATTTTAGTAACTTTAACTTCATAATCTTGTCCTGCACCCTCTGATTTGATTAATAATCCACCAGCTGTAATAGCACTTCCATTATGATATTTTTGAATTTCTTCAAAGTTTTCTAACTTGTTATCATAAACTAATTGAATATGTTTAAAACAAGTTCCATCTGAAAAATCAATAAAACCAAATTCTTTTTGTTTACGATGATTTCTAATCCAACCTTTTAATTCAATTTCTTTTCCTAAATTTTCTTCTACATTCTGATATAATTCTTTTAAATCCATGTTATTACCTTCCTTACTTTTATTTTCTATTATTTAGTATATCATATTATAAAACTTTTTCTAACTCATGATTTTTATTTTTACTTGGTACTGTAAAAGTAGTAGCTTGTTTTCCGATTGTACTTAAATATTTAATAGCAGCATCTGGTGTTAAAAACAAACTCATTCCATTATATAATGGGTGAAATGCTAATAGACTTCTATCTAATAATTCTTTATCGATAATGATATTCACTTGATTTAAAGTATCAAACTTAGTAGAAAATAAAGAAACATTACCTGGTACAGTATGAAGTAATTCTTCTAATTCACTACTACTACAAAACTCTAACTTTCCTACTTCTAATTCTTCTTTTAATACTTTTAAATCAACATCTTTATCTTCATCTACCACTACTAAAAAATGTCTTTTTAATCCTTTTCTTTCATGTAAAAATAGATGCTTACAAATACTATAATCTTTTCCAAACAATTTATCATATTGCATATAATATAGTTTAGAATCCATACAACTTATTACTTCTGGATGAGTAATACAAACTGCATATGGTATCTGTTTTTCTTTTAATTCTTTACAGAAATCATATCCGATATTAAATTTTTTTAAACTTACTTCTTTGTCATTAGCAAATAACTTTTGATAATCTTCCATGCTTAATGGTAATGTTAAGGCACTCATAATCTCATTCCTCTTTTCAAATATTATAAAAAGACTAGTCTATATCCCACGTATCAAGATACGTATGGGACGAAACTAGTCTTCCGCGGTGCCACCCAATTTATCATAAACATAAAATGTTAATTCATTTATGATCCCTTTCGATTTCTAACAAAATCTAGTAATACGATAACGGTTTACTCCCGACTTACACTACTTAATTTCATATAAGCAACTCCAAAGTGTTCTTCATATTGATTTTTTATGTTAGCTTCCACCATATCTAACTCGCTTGATAAAAAGATTCAATATTACTTCTCTTTTTCAAAGTTGTTGAATAGAATATATCACTTTTTTATATTATATGTCAAGCATTAATTTTTATGTATAGAAAAAGTACCTATTGGTACTTCTATTCACTACCCATACGGGTTAATCACTAAATGGTGGGCCTGAATGGACTTGAACCATCGACCTCACGCTTATCAGGCGTGCGCTCTAACCACCTGAGCTACAAGCCCATTTAATCAGTGAACATTTACATTCTACTATATTTTTATGCCCTTGACAAGTCTTTTAGAAAACTTTTTTACGAATTTTTTCATTTTCTTATCGTTTTTTGCTCACTTGGTTAAATTTATCTTGTTGAAAATAAGAATTATAATTTCCAATTTCACTCGTTAACACAGTAGTTGAAATACCATTCTTCTCACATCTAGCATGAACTAATTTTCCTTTATCATAAATTAAAGTTTCAAAAATAGTATTTTTATTTAACTTATCATTATCTTCTACTTTATCATAATACTGTAAAGAATAACATTTATTATCTACTTTCTCTAGCATTACTTTTTTAAAATTTCTGCCATTTTCAATATTTTGTTCACAACTGAATTCAAAATTTCCATCTTTATCAATAGAGATAGAAGAACAATCATCAAAACTAATGTAAAAACCATAAATATTATCTAAATTCTGACTAAAACCATTATTTTCTATCATTTTTTCTATTTCTTCATCTAAATAACTAGAAAAATCTTCATGACGAAGATTTCTCTTTATTTCTTCTAAAATTTGTTGATACTCCATACTTCATTCCCTCGAAAAAAAAAGAAAATATTATTTACTTTCAAAGAAGTTTAAAATATTTTCTTTACCTTCAATACTTTCTACTACTTTATGATTTTTTACTTTTATAATCGTTGGATTTTCTACTTTTAAATCATTTACACTATTTACATTTGTTTTTATATTTCCATCTTCTGCTACAATCTGTTGATTAATATGTTTTTCTAAATCCACAATGTAAAATGGTAATGCCTTATCTTTTTTGATATAGCTATCTTTTAATGATAAATAATAACTAGCTGATGAATCTGTAAAATTAAATAAGAATACATAATATTCACTATCACTTCTATTTAAAACTTCACCTGCTATAATTTCTTCATATTGAATGCTAGCCTCTTCCTTCTTAGCATCTTCTTTTTTACCCCATTTAATTTCACCAGTAGCTAAACCAGTTATTAAATAAGTTAACACTAAGACTAAAACTACACCAATCGTTATTTTTATAATTTTTGAATATTCTATATCACTCGTTGTATTAGTTGTATATAATTTTCTTTTTGTTTTCTTTTTCATATTCATAACCACCACATTTAAATTATAGCATGTTCTAAATAAAAGTCAAAACAAATTATTTTTTGAATTTTGGTATTTTTTACTAGTTATTATAAATATTAACTATAAATATCCAAAAAAATATCTTTAAGATTCTAAGCTAACCCCAAAGATATTTTATTTTTACACCTATATTTCATTTATTTTTGATTCATAGTTGGTACTACACTTACACTTCTAGCAATATCAATTAATTCATTTTGACTCATAACATCACTTACTAAATAATAATCAACTCCATTACTACTCCAAGTAATACTACTATCTGTTAATGCCCCAACTGTATCAATTAATAAATAAGGTTCTCCATAAGTTGGAATAATTGAAAACTCTTTTTCAACACTTGATGTTTCTTCTACTAAAAGGAATGGTTTTTCCCCTTCAAAAGTCATGATTACTCTTTCACCATCTGTTTTATTAATTTTTTCTTGTGATGTTAAAGAAGTACCAGTTGGAATATATAATGGATAGATTACATCTTCTAAAGTGCTAGTTGTTTGATTACTATTATTTTCTTTATTATCAGTAGAAGTTTGGTTATTATCTTTTATATTATCTGTATTATTTTCAGTAGTATTATTACTACTATTACCAGTACCATTTTCAGTAGTACCCATAATTTTATTTAAATCAAAAGTATCACTATTTACAGTAGGACTTAAATCAATAGTAGCAAAAGTCATAGTCATCTGACTAATATTATTTTCATCTACTACACTTACTTTTTTCAAATTTAATTTTTTATCAAAAGTAACAATTTGCTTTACTAATTTACGATTATTTGGATAATTTACAGAAGTTGTAAAAATATAGCCATTATCATCACTTACTAAATTTCTTTCTTCATCATCTAATATATCATCTAGTATCGATTGAATTAAATATACTTGTGAATTATTATAAGGCCAATCACTTTGAAATTTAAAACTTTTGTTTAATGATGGTGTTAATACATATACTCCATCTTCATTTTTTAAAATAATTTGTTCATGATTATTGTTTAAATTTTTTAAACTTACATAAAACTTATCTTTCTTTTGATAAATAACTTTTACATCATAATTATAAACATCATCATTATTTAGTATTTCTAAATTACCAGTTAATTGGTATGCTTTTAAATTTTCATATTTTTTTCTAATATCTTTTAAAGCACTATTATTATCTTTACCAAAACACCCTGTTACAAAAACACAACACACTACCATTAACATTAAAAAAATTTTTTTCATTTTCACTCCTCTTTTCCTTCATTTAATACTATGAATTAAAAAATGCATTATTCACGAATAATTTTAAAAAAATTGATTATCATAATACTGAAATGAAAAAAGGAGGAAATTATGCAAACACTACAAAAGGTAGCTCTTGTATTAATAGTAATAGGAGCAATTAATTGGGGACTTGTTGGATTATTTGATTTCAACTTAGTAGAAACTTTATTTGGTGCAGATAATGTCATTACTAAAGTTATATATGTTTTAGTAGGAATTTCTGGAATCATTGATATTAGTCTATTGTTTAACGATTATGAATAAAAAGTACTGATTTTTTACTTTCAGTACTTTTTATTTTATTTTTCTTCAATTTTAATTTTTACTTTTTTTGTCTTAGATTCATAACTTAATTTTAAGTCATCACCTGTTACTTTAACATCAACATCATATTCACCAGGGGTTGTATAACTACTTAGATCAACAGTTACTTTAATTGTCTTAGAATCTAGGTTATTGACAACATTACTACTACCTTTCACAACAACGGTAACTTCACGATCTTCTTTGTTAATAGCATAAGCTTTGAAATTAGAATTTAAGTTTTCTACTGAAATACCCATATTGGTAAATTCTTTTGTGATAACATCATCTAATGTTACTTTAATAGATACTGTTTTACTACTGATTGATCTTACGCCAGATGGTTTATCAATATTTACATTAAATGTTTTACTACTTGATAAATTAGTAACATCAATTTCTACTGGAATAGATTCAATAGAATTAATTACACTTTCATCACCATAAATGGTTACTTTAGAAATAGATGGTGTAAACTCTTTAATAGATTTACCAAAGGCAAGATCTCCTTTTGGTATAATTTGTAGTGCTACTTCTTTACTTGGGGAGGTAATTTTAATTTGAGCATCTATACTATTTGGTACGATTTCTACATCAACTGGTTTACCATCTGAATCATAGGCAATTAAAGGAATTTCTTTTAAAGTAAAGGTTCCTACTTTAGGATTATTAATATCATCAATATCGACAAGTGCTTTTACAGTAGCTACTTGTTTTAATTTGTAACTAGCTCCTTTAATAATAACATCATTTCTACTTAAATCAACGCTATCTAGAATTAAAGTGTTATCTAGTTTATCTTTATGTAGAATGTCATAGTCTAATTCTCTAGTTTCTGATACTTTTTCATAAACTACGATATTAGCAGAAGATGGATCAATTTTATAGTCAATTGATTTTAAAGCTTTTAGCCCTTGTGTATAATTTAATTTTACTTTATGACTACCTGGTGTTAGTCCTCTTAAATCAACTGATACACTTAAACTTGAAGTATATTGTCTAGCTAAATATAAATCAGATGTTCTACCAATTAAGGTAATATCTACTGTTTCAGGAAGTCCTTCAATCACATAAGCCTCTTCATTATATTCAGCAATTACTGGTTGATTATATAATACTTCTGCACTTTTATTTAAAATTGTATTGGAATTTTGGTCTACTAAAACAAATACTGCAAAAGCAAAAAATAAGGATAACACAATTAAAGTTTGTTTCTTATTAATAAATTTTTCTATTTCTCTTCCATGGTCTTTAACAAAATCTGTAATTAAAAGAATTAATTTCGTAATTGGTGTAATTAGCCATTTGTCAAAAAAGAGAATTATTTTTTTACCTATCTTCTTCATAAATATCTTCCTCTTCTAATTCATCTAAGTAATCTTCTTCTTGTTTTGGTCTTAATTCATCAATTAACATCATTCTAACATCATCTATTGATAAGTTATAGAATAGTTCTCCTTTTACAGCAATAGATACTCTTCCTGTTTCTTCTGATACCACAATACTAATAGCATCACTTTCTTCAGTAATTCCTAAAGCTGCACGGTGACGAGTACCAAATTTCTTATTTACTTTACTGCTATTACTTGTTGGAAATACTGCTCCAGCACAACTAATTCTATCTCCTTGAATAATAACTCCACCATCATGAAGTGGATTATTAGGGAAGAAAATGGAAATTAATAAATCGCTTGATAAATCAGCATACACTTTCTTAGCTTTTTCAATGTAGTTAGCTAAACTTATATCTCTTTCTAAAACAATTAAAGCACCAATTCTTGCTTTTCTTAGGTATTCAACAGCATTTACAATTTCATAGACTAAACGCTCTCTTTCATCTACAGTTAATACTTTATGTCTTCCAAGTAATTGTGTTTTCCCTAATTGCTCTAATACATTTCGTATTTCTGGTTGAAAGATAATAATTAAAGCAAGTGGTCCCCACATAATTACATATTCAAGAAGTAAACCTATTGTTGCTAATCCTAACCAATTACTTACTAGTTTTAGAAATAAAATAATAGCTACTCCCTTAAATAATAGAGTAAGTTTTACATTATTACGAATATTTTTAAGTATATAATAGATTGCTAACCAAACTAATGAAATGTCAGCAATTTTCTTTATAATTGTGATAATACTATCTAAAGTCATAATTTATTTTTCCTTTCTAAACATTAATATTATAGCAAATAAAGACATAGTAAGCAAATACCATGTCTATTTCTTTTCATCTGGATCTTCAAAAACAATTACTGGTGTTTTTACTTCAAGGGAAGGATTTTCTTCTTCCGTATTAGAAATAGGTGATACTTCTTCACTAGCTTCTTTTGTAATAGTAACTGGTTGTATAGGTGTAATTGTATCTACTGGATTACTACTAGGTGTTTCTATTACAGCTACTTTTGATTTAAGATCACGATCTATTTTCTTCTTTTCCATTAAATAACCAATAATTGCCATAATTAAGATTACAGATATAATGGTTGTCACTATATATAGTGGACCATTCAATATGTCTCTAAAAAATTCTATCATTCTATCCCTCTTATTCTGATAACATTGTATCATAAATCTTAACTATGGAAAAGATATTCTTTTTAAAAAAAATAAGAAAAATATAAAGATAACTTTTCTTTTTCAGATATTATTTCTTTTTCCGTAATAAAATAGTGATAATAATCTCTACGCATTTGTTTTAATTCTGTTATTTCTTTTGTCTTCTTAAAAGAATAATCTTTTAAATATCTCTCTGTCAGAAATTTTTGAAAATAAAAATTAGCCTGTTTTATTTCTTTATGCAAATTGATTCCTAATAATAAAACTACCACTATATAAATAATATTTTTAGTAAATAATAAAGTAAAAAGAAAAAAGCTAGAATATAAAAATGAACTAATATAAAGAACTGTTTTCATACTATTATAATATGAAAATAAATAAGCAAGAAACAAGTTTAATAATCTTCCACCATCTAAGGGGTAAATTGGTAATAAATTAAAACATAAAATGAAATAATGATAAATATAAAAATAAGGTTCCATAATAAAAAAGTGTTTCACAATTTCTACAAAAACCACCTGTATAATAGGTCCCATTAATAAAACTAATATTTCTTTTTTCAAACTAGTATTAATATCATATTCTAGTTTACTACACCCTCCATATGGGTAAATCTCAATTCTATTTAATTGAAAGCCTAATAAAATTCCTGTAAAAGAGTGGCCCAATTCGTGAATAAAAATTAATAATGTAAAATAAAGAAAATGTCTAAAGTGGCCAGTTAAAAAACTAATAAAACTAATTAAATAAAATAATGGGTGAAGATAAATCTTATTCCAAATAATCTTGATAATTTAAAAACTCTCCTGATTTAGAAAAGAAAAGATACATTTCATTACTGATAGTTTCTCCTAATAAGCTTCCTTTTTCTATGTAATCATATATTTTTAAGTTACTATTTTCTACCCCTACATACCATAGATCAATTCCATTTACTTGTTGAACAATAATTGTTTTTCCATAGTTATCTTTATTTCCCATAAAAACAACGATTCCACTTTCTAAAACTGGTACTAAATAATTAGAAGTTACTGTTAGTTTTACCCCTTCTTTATATGCTTCTTTTTTACTATAAGTTAGTTTTTCATTAAAGACAGTGGCAGTATCATTATTCGTGATATCTTTTATAGGAAAAATACTACCTAAATACTTTTCATAAGTTTTATTAATTTTGGCAAATGAAATATTCGTACTGTAAACATTTTTATGAATCCAATTCTTAAAAGTAGGTTTCATTTTTGCAACACATAAACAAACTAGTAATAAAATAGCTGATAATAAAATACGACTTACAGTAACTAATAAAAAATGATTTTTATTAGGAGTTTTTTTCTTAGATTTACTTAAATATTTTTGTACTGATTTATATTCATCCATTATTTATTCACCTAATAATTATTATTAATTTTTCTTAAACTTTAGACCTAAAATGATATACAAAATAACTCCATAAGTGATATTAAGAGGAAAAGATAGTAAAATTTGAGTAAATAAAAAGGAAAAAGGTAGGTAAATTAGTTTAGTTTCTAATAAAAGAATATATTCTATCGTTAAATAGAGAATAAAAATAAAAGATAAAAGTAAGAAAAAAATAGGAAAAGTAAAATTTAAATGCCTTTTAAAATACTTAATAATTTCATATAAAAATAGTATCGTAAACAAGTTTAAAAAGAGAGTTTTACTAAATAATAAATCATAAATGATTAGACTAATAAAGATAGTAGAAAGATCTTTTTTCTTATTTTTTAAAATTAAGAAAGTAAGTACCGTTATCACAAAAAGAAATGGATTTAGAAAAGAAAAATAAAATGATATATAAAAATCAAGTAAAAAAGCTAGCAACAATAATAAAATCATGATACTTTCTCCTTAGATAAGACTTCAATATAGCGAATGGTATCATAATCTGTTCCAATGGATACAAGTGCTTGTTTTTGTAGTCCTAGTGAATCGTTCTCAATTTTTGAAACTTGACCTATATAAATTCCTGATGGATAAATCCCACCTAATCCATTTGTATAGACTTTATCTCCAACTGCTACTTCTTCTTTTTTATTATAACTAACATATAAAAATCCTTCTTGATAACGATCTAAAATAGCGTGGTAAGTTTTATCACTATTCTTAATATCAACTGCTATTTTCATATCTTTTTGATTAGAGGTAATAAGTTTTACTGTACTAGAATATTGATTAACGGTTATAATTCTGCCAATTAATCTTCCATTAGCAACAACCGCCATATCTAACTTAATTCCATGATTACTACCTCTATTAATCACTAGTTCATCATACCAGGTAATATCTCGTTTTATAATTTTAGCATAAGTAACATGGTATTCCTCTAATTCTAAAGATAAGAGATTTTTTAATTCTTTATTTTCATCTATTAATTCCTGATTAATCCCAGTTAAGATGTTACTATTATCTATTTTAATATTTGGTATTAATAAATTTTCAATACTTGATCCTATGTCATGAAAAAAGTGGTTTAATTTAAAATCAACTTTCGTAAAAAATAGAAAAGTAAATAAAGTAAACACAATAATTCCATAAGTAATTTTTTTACTTTTTGCATATTTTTTCGAAATTGACATAATTTCACCCCTAATTATAAATTAACTATTTTTCCATCTTCATAAAAACTATAATAATTATCATTTCCTATAATCATATGATCAATAATAGGAATTCCATTCATATTACCAATTTCAACTAAAGCATTGGTCAAACGAATATCTTCTCTACTAGGTTTAATATCTCCACTTGGATGGTTGTGAATACAAATAATACCTGATGCACTACATAAATAAGCATGTTTAAATACTTCTCTTGGATGAACAATACTACGATTTAATGTTCCCATAAATAATAGTTTCCTTTCTATTAACTCTTTTTTCTGATTTACATATAAACAATAAAAATATTCTTGTTTCTTATCCCATAAGTCATATTTCATATAATCATAGATTACTTCTGCTCTATTTAAAATAATTTTATTTGTATTCTGATTATCCATAAAAATTCTTTTACCTAATTCTACACTACTTAATATCGTTAGAGCATGAGCTAATCCAATGCCATCTATTTCTTGCAAGCTTTCTTTAGTTACCTCTTTTAACTTATCGATACTTCCTACTTTCGCTATAATGTCACTACTTAACTCTTTTACTGACTTTTTACGATTACCACTTTTTAGAATAATAGATAATAATTCTTCATTCGATAAATTTTCAACACCTACTTTTTGTAGTCTTTCTCTTGGTCTTTCTTGAACCGGTAAATCTTTTACTTTCATACTATCACCACTAATATTATTTAAAAAACTTTGAAATTTACTTACGAATTTGTCATAATTTCATCATAAGTTGCTAAAACTGTCTTTAAAACAGAGTTTATTTCTTCAATTGTTTTACTACTTTCTAGTAAAACATCATATTGTTTAATTTGATTCATTAAGTTTTCTTCTTCTATATATTTAGTTTTAATATAAATATCGATACCTTTCTTTTTATATATTTTCTGAATTTCTTCAGCTACTTTTATACTAGAAGTCATACCAATATAGGAATAATATTTATCATCCTCTTTCATCGTTATTTTATTTTCAATACCTTCTATTTTTTGCTTGCTAGCTTCTTCGGTATTATAGGCACCACACTGTAAAAAATAAATATTTCCCTCTTCGTTAAAAGCAAAACTAGTAATACCATATTGATTAAAAATAAATGATGCACAAATATACCCCAAAAGACAGGCACATAAAATAGGAATTATTATATTTTTCTTCATTTCATCACCATTATTATCTTAGCTTACTAAATATAAAAAAATTGTCGAAAAAAAAAGAAACTTGCATATTTTAGCAAATTTCTTATAGAAATTAATATTGTTTTCCCCAATATACTAAATGTTTGGCAGGACTACCACAAACTAGACATTTACCATCATGATTATCTCCATCAAATGGAATACAACGAGAAGTAATTCCTGCTTCTTCTTTAATTCTATCTTCACAGCTTCTATTTCCACACCAGTAGGCTTTGATAAAACCATTTTCTTTTTCTGATAAAGCTTTCATTTCTTCTAAAGTTAATACTGATTTCGTCATAGAATCACGTCTTATTTTTGCTCTTAAATACATACTATTTTGAATTTCTAGTAATAATTTAATTACTTCTTCTACAACATTTTCTAAAGATACTTCTATCTTTTCTAAAGTATCACGTCTTACTAATACACATTTATTATTTTCTAAATCTCTTGGACCTATTTCGATACGAACAGGAATTCCCCTCATTTCAGCTTCAGCAAAACGAAAACCTGGAGATTTTTCACTATCATCAACACTACAAGTAATTCCTTCTAGTTTTAAACTTCTAGCAATTATATAACTTTTTTCAAGTACTTCGGTATTATTTTTACCAATTGGAATAATTGTTACCTTAGTAGGCGCAATATTTGGTGGTAATACTAATCCATGATCGTCACTATGAGTCATAATCATAGCTCCAATAATACGAGTAGTCATTCCCCATGAAGTTTGATACATATATTTTTCTTTATTATCTTTATCCATAAAGGTCATATTAAAAGCACGAGCAAAGTTATCTCCAAAATAATGACTAGTACCTGACTGTAAGGCAATTCCATTATACATTAATGCTTCAATGGTATAAGTATTTTCAGCTCCAGCAAACTTTTCCTTTTCTGTTTTTTCACCTTTGATAACAGGAATTGCTAAAATATCTTCACAAAAATCAGCATATATATTTAACATTTTTAAAGTTTCTTCTTTTGCTTCTTCACTAGTAGCATGAACAGTATGACCTTCTTGCCATAAAAACTCACGACTTCTTAAAAAAGGACGCGTTGTTTTTTCCCAACGAACAACACTACACCATTGATTATAAAGTTTTGGCAAATCACGATAACTTTTAATCGTATTAGCATAATGATCACAGAATAAAGTTTCACTAGTTGGTCTTACGCATAATCTTTCTGGCAGTTCTATATTTCCACCATGAGTTACCCAAGCAACCTCAGGAGCAAAACCTTCTACATGGTCTTTTTCTTTTTGAAGTAATGATTCTGGTATAAACATTGGCATATATACATTTTGATGTCCTGTTTCTTTGAATCTTTTATCTAATTCTTTTTGAATATTTTCCCAAATAGCATAGCCATATGGTCTAATAATCATACACCCTTTTACACTAGAGTAATCAATTAATTCTGCTTTGATACAAACATCTGTATACCATTTAGCAAAATCAACATCACGACTAGTTATCTCTTTTAATTCGTTTTGATTCATAATTTCACTTCCTAGTAAGATTATACATTAAAATATGTAGTTTTATCAACAGTTTTATGCTGGTAACATGATTACTTTACCATGGCCACCCTTTTTCATATCGTAATTATCTCTATAACCTGTTAGACTAACATCTGGTATCGCAAAATAATCTTTTAATACCATAACCATAGAACGATATTTTGAAACTGCTTTATCATATTCTTTTTCTGCTATTAGATTAGCTGTTTCTGATAAAAATAGTTTATAAAACTGTGTCCACATATCTTTATTTTCATTACTCTCAAAATCTTTCTTAATTTCTTCTGCTATTTTAGGTCCTAACACATCATATTCTAATAAGGTATCAAAATACCTTTCATCTTGTTGCATAACATTATTTCTAAAGTTACGCATTTCTGATAATACAAAGCATTTATCTGTATAACCTAATATATCACACATTACAGTGGTAATATAGCAGCCTCCACTATCTCTTGAAAACATTCTATAATGGTCACAACTATCATCTGGAAAATAATAACTTCTATACCAATCACAATAATATTTTTGATATGGACTTATATCACATTCTCTTTCAAATCTACAGTCCGAGTTTTCACAACTACCACATTCATTTTCATATTTCATATTAATATCTCTCCTTAATGTCTGGTTATTATACTCTTTCTTCTTAATTTATGCAAGAAAAAAGAAAGTACCACTATTTTTTACTACTTTCTTTACTACATTTCTAATATATCATACTTTTTATAGATACACTACTTATTTTGACAAAATTTCACAAACTAAATTACTAATTTCAGTTGGATTTTCAATTGGTAGACCTTCAATTAGTCTAGCTTGTGCATATAAAACCTTAGTATATTTTTCAAGTTCTTGTTTATCACTCTGATATAACTTTTCTAGTTTTTTAGTAATTTCATGATTTTCATTAATTTCTAGAATCGTATTTGCTTTTACTTTATCATCAGTTGGCATAGCATTCATAACTTTTTCCATTTCAATAGAAACATTACCTTCTGATACTAAACATACTGGGTGATTTTTTAATCTATGTGTAAAACGAACATCTGTTATATTATCTTTTAAAGTATCTTTCATCACTTTGAAAATATCTTTATATTCTTCATTTTTCTTTGTTAGTTCTTCTTTTTCTTCTTTGGTATCAAGATCCACTTCACCACTAGATGCATTAACAAAGTTTTTACCATCATAATTATTCATAACTTGCATTACGAATTCATCAATGTAATCTGTTAAGTATAATACAACATATCCCTTATCTTTTAACTGTTCAACTTGAGGTAACATATCAATTTTATCTACTGTTTCGCCACATGCATAATAAATTTTATCTTGATTTTCTTTCATGTTAGAAACATATTCTTTTAAAGTAATCATTTTCTTATCTTTAGAAGAAGTAAACATTAATAAATCAGCAAGTTCTTCCTTTTTCATACCATAGCTATTATAAATTCCAAACTTTAACTGCATACCGAAAGCCTTAAAGAATTTTTCATAGTTATCTCTTTCTTCTTTTAACATTGTTTCTAATTCTTTTTTGATTTTCTTTTCAATATTTGATGCAATTAAACCTAAATTTTTATCTTGCTGTAACATTTCACGAGAAATATTTAAAGATAAATCACTAGTATCTACAAGTCCTTTTACAAAACTAAAATAGTCTGGTAAAAGTTCTTTACACTTATCCATAATAAGAACACCGTTAGCATATAACTGTAATCCCTTTTCGTATTCTTTGCTGTAGAAATCATAAGAAGCATGAGATGGAATATATAATAATGTTGTATAAGTACATTTTCCTTCTACACTAGAATGAATGACTTTAATGCTATCTTCATAATCAAAAAACTTATCATGATAGAATTGTTGATAATCACTATCTTTAATATCTTTTTTATCTTTCTTCCAAAGAGGTACCATACTATTTAAAGTTTCTTCTTCTGTATGTTTTTCATATTCTTCTGAATCTTCTTTTTTATGTTCATGAGTTACCATCATCGTAATTGGATATGAAATATAATCAGAATATTTCTTAACAATACTACGTAATTTGTATTCTTCTAGGAAACTATCATATTCACTACCTTCTTTTAAAGTTAGTGTAATAATAGTACCAATGGTATCTTTCGTTGCTTCTTTTATTTGGTATCCATCAACACCAGTGGATTCCCAAAGATAAGCTTTATCACTATCAAATTTACGAGATAACACACTTACTTTACTTGCTACCATAAATGATGAATAGAATCCTACTCCAAATTGTCCAATAATATCGATATTATCTTTTTTCATCATTTCTTCTTTAAATAAAGAGGAACCACTTTTAGCAATTGTACCTAGATTTTCTTCTAGTTCTTCCTTATTCATACCAATACCATTATCAGAAATTGTAAGAGTACGTTTTTCTTTATCCACTGATAAATGAATTTTTAAATCTTCTTTATTAACTTTTACATCTTTATTCGTTAATGATAAATAATATAATTTATCAATTGCATCACTAGCATTTGAAATTAATTCCCTTAAAAATATTTCTTGATTTGTATAAATGGAATTTATCATCAAATCTAGTAATTTCTTTGATTCTGCTTTAAACTGTTTTTTCAAAACAATCATCTCCTAACAATTGATATCTTAGCTCTTATTTTAGCAATTGTCAAGTATGAGTGCTAATTTTTTTTAATATTAAAAGGGGAAAACATTTCCCCCACTTTTAGTAAATATTTATTCATTAACGGCAATAACACTACTTAAATTACCATATAAATCAACACTACCACTTACCCATTTAGCATACCAATATATATCAGGATCACAATCCCAATCACTAGTACAGTATAGGCCATAATTTTCAGCACATATCTGTACAGTAGAATTACTACTAGTAATACCATAATTAGCTAAAATAATAGTTTCATTAAAACTACGAGTTGGAGTTTCACTGGCTAATTCTCCCCAACCTGTACCCATAGTTGTACCGGCTAACTCTTTTTTGTAAACACTAGATCCTGATGTTACTTTTAAATATACTGATGCACTAGCATATCCCGATGTAGCAGAATGACAGTTACCACGCCCACTAATTGTTGCTGAAGCAGTACCACTTACTTTTAATTTATTAAATTCAGTAGCATTTAAACTAATTGGGCTACTACAGCCGCTACTAACAGACCAAGATCTACGTCCACTAGAATCAGTTAATACTTTTGTACTTTCTTTTTTAATATAATGATAGTTTACCCATTCACCATTATTAGACCAATGCCCAGCATTATCAATTGCTTTTACGTAAATATCCCAAGTTCCTGTTTTATTAATATTTACATTAAAGCTAGTACTTCTTAATGCATAATTACTAGATTGTAAAGTTCCATTAAAATATACTTCATATTGAATTAAATTAATTTTACTGTGATCATCCTTAGCAGTAATAGTAGCTAATTTCGCAATATTATATGTACCTGGTGCAACTGAATTAGTTATTACCGGTGCTACTTTATCAACATATACATCTATACTACAAGTTCCTATATTTCCAGCCTGATCCATAACAGTTCCCGTTACAGTTGTTTTACCATTGCTAGTTACACTTGGAATGTCAATATTTTTATATGCTATATCACTTACTTGTTCAGTAATATTACTAAATTCTACTGTTGCATTACTAATATACCATCCATTTGTACCTAATGTTCCACTAGTTACTGTTAAACTACAAGTTGGCACTTCTTTATCTATTTTAATCGTGTAAGTATTACTATTACCAACATTTCCACTCTTATCTACACTTCTTACATAATGAGTGTAACTTCCATTTATAGTCGTAGTTTGATTATTACTTGAAAGTGATGTAAATACTTTATTATCATTACTTATTTGATACTCTTTTACTCCACTTCCCATAATACCTGGTTTACTATAATCTGTTGACAAATACTCTTGATAAATATCGCCACTATACCAACCACCTGTATAAATATTACCAGTACTATTATTTTTTCTTAATACTACTTGCGGAATACTTGGCGCTACTCTATCAACTACTTTTACGGTAATACTAGCTGTTGCTCCTTGATATACATAAGTTACATTTGTAGTTCCTAATTTATTGGTATCTATTGTTTTAGGTTTTGGTTCTACTTTATCACTTACTAACTGTCCTTTATAATATGCTTTTCCTAGTGGTAAAGTAAAATTTTTTCCTTGATCTACTATATAAACTCCATTTGTATCTATTTCATAATTACTATTATTATTATCTACTTTTATCTCATAATTTTTAGTATCTGTCGTAATATTATTATCTTCACTAAAAGAACATGCTTCCCCTTCAGTTTGATAACTAATGCCACAATCTAAACAGCTATAATATTCATATTCATTTTTTCCAGTTTTTTTAGCGGTTACTCTGGCATCACATGCCTTATTATTACTATCTACAACATTCTTTATATAATTATTACTAGTTAATTCTTTTAATTCAATTACAGTTACATTTCCTATCTCTCTTGGTAATAATGCTCTATAATCATTTAAATAATCTTTTCCTGATTCTTTTACAGTTTCTTCTAGGCTATGATAATATTCTTTAGTACCACGAGTTAAATAACTATGAATAGCTGGTATAGCTATTGCTAGTAATATTCCTAAAATAATTACTACTGCTAATAATTCTATTAACGTAAATCCCTTTTTATCTTTCATAATTCCACCAACCTTAAAAAAGAATAGAAACCTATTTTATTTCTATTCTCATTATACAGCAATCTCTTTATTAGTTCAACTAACTATTTTCACTTTTAATCAATGGTACTTTTTATTGTTTGATAGAAACTAGCGTTATCTGGGCATAACCATTCCCAGAACGAACACCATTTTGCATAAAGCTATTAGTAATACCTTCACCAATATGTCCAGAGCCACCACCACCACCAGATGTACCGTTATTCCAGCCGCCAGCACCTCCACCGTACCAGCCACCACCACCACCTGCTCCACCAATAGAAGTAATGAATCCACCACCGAAGCCAAATCCACCATTACGCTGATTATCTTCTGGATCTTCTAAGCAATATCCACCTGATGTTTGAGTGCCACCTGTTCCCTGTCTATTATTTGCAGATCTTCCATTGCCACCAGTTGCACCTCCACCAGTACCACCGTAGCCATCTCTTCCAAGTGACCAATCTTCATAATCACTTCCGCCGCCGCCACCAGCAACGATTAAAACGTCATTTTTGTGATTAGCATAATTTTGAAGTTCTCCATAATTAACAGTAGCTATGTGTGTGGCGCCTCCTCCTCCACCATTATTTTCACCGCCTGCTCCACCGCCATTATATGAAACTACATGTGATGAGCCATTAAAATCATAACCTTTTGCACCTACTGTTATATATAAAATATTTCCTCTATTAAAACTCTTACTGCCACTTGCACTACCTCCTTGACCACCAGGGAGTGGCCCAGCACTTCCTCCTTGCGCTCCATATACTTCTAATTTATAAACCCCATTACAGGGAATAGTAAAATCTTGTACTCCTCCTGTATAATTAAATTTCCAAGTTTGTCCTGGATTATAAGCACATAATTGAATCTTATAAGTATATTGTATCCATTCTCCACTATTAGACCAATTACCTGCATTATCAATTGCTTTTACATAGATATTCCAAGTTCCAGTTTTATTCACATTAACACTTAAACTTGTATTTCTTAATGCATAGCTACTAGATTGTAAAGTGCCATTAAGATATGCTTCATACTGTATAAGTTGAATTCTACTATGTTCATCGCTTGCTGTGATAGTTACATTTTTTGCCTCATTATAAGTTCCACTTGCTACACTATTACTTAAAGAAGGTGCTACTTTATCTATATATACGTCTATACTACATGTTCCTATATTTCCAGCCTGATCCATAACAGTTCCTGTTACAGTTGTTTTTCCATTATTAGTTACACTTGGAATATTAATATTTTGATATACTATACTGCTTACTTTTTCAATAATATTACCAAATCCTACTGTAGCATTACTAATATACCATCCATTTCCACCTTGAGTTCCACTTGTTACTTTTAAACTACAAGTTGGTACTTCTTTATCTATTTTAAAACTATAGGTATTACTATTACTAATATTTTCATATTCACTTTTATCCATACTCTTTACATAATAAGTATGGCTTCCATTTACAGTCGTAGTCTGATTATTTCTTGATAGTGCTGTAAATGTACTATTATCTGTACTTATTTGATACTCTTTTACTCCACTTCCCATAATACCTGGTTTACTATAATCTGTTGACAAATACTCTTGATAA
>ENA-ORKV01000438-ORKV01000438.1-human-gut-metagenome-genome-assembly--contig:-NODE-438-length-51768-cov-11.492658_pt1 | contig 51768 bp, 37 predicted proteins | sample MGYA00243058_ERZ508805 | MGnify/ENA primary metagenome ERZ508805 (study PRJEB26277, sample SAMN04329770) | human gut metagenome | biome: human-associated habitat | host: Homo sapiens | place: USA...
GGGCAGAGAAATTTTCTACAGACAGCAGATTTCTCAGTCCAAGCTTGGCGTATACTGTCATGTGGGCAGAGAAAATTCAGAATATAAGGCATATAATAGATAATATTTCAGTCCAAGCCAGACGGTATGCTGTCGCGAGGGCAGAAAAATTTATCTCAGGGAGCAGATTTCTCTGCCTAAGCCGGGGGATATGCTGGTGCGAGGGCAGATAAATTGCCTACAGACAGCAGATTTCTCTGCCTAAGCCGGGAGGTATGCTGGTGCGAGGGCAGATAAATTGTCTACAGACAGCAGATTTCTCAGTCTAAGCCGGGGGATATGCTGGTGCGAGGGCAGATAAATTGCCTACAGACAGCAGATTTATCTGCCTAAGCCGGGCGTATACTGTCGCGAGGGCAGAGAAATTTTCTACAGACAGCAGATTTCTCAGTCCAAGCTTGGCGTATACTGTCATGTGGGCAGAGAAAATTCAGAATATAAGGTATATAATAGATAATATTTCAGTCCAAGCCGGGCGGTATGCTGTCGCGAGGGCAGAAAGTTCGGCACACATGCGCAGTAAAATCTGTAAGAAAGCGTATTTATTTGACAAGGAAAAACACTTGTGGTAGTCTTGTGACATAAATAACCTTGATTAATAAAACTATAGAAGAAAAGAGTGATTTGTCAAATGGAAAAGAAGAATTATTATATCACAACAGCCATTGCCTATACATCAGGTAAGCCGCATATAGGCAATACCTATGAGATCGTTCTTGCGGACAGTATTGCAAGATATAAGAGATTTCAGGGCTACAATGTAAGATTCCAGACAGGAACCGATGAGCATGGACAGAAGATTGAGTTAAAGGCAGAGGCAGCAGGTGTTACACCTAAGCAGTATGTCGATAATGTTGCCGGCGAGATAAAGAGAATCTGGGATCTTATGAATACCTCCTATGATAAGTTTATCAGAACAACCGACGAGTACCATGAGAAGCAGGTTCAGAAGATTTTCAAGAAGCTCTATGACAAGGGAGATATCTACAAGGGTCATTATGAGGGTATGTACTGTACACCTTGTGAGTCCTTCTGGACTGAGTCACAGCTTGTTGACGGCAAGTGCCCTGATTGCGGAAGAGAGTGTAAGCCGGCTAAGGAGGAGGCATACTTCTTTAGGATGAGCAAGTATGCGGACAGGCTTATCGACTATATCAACACACACCCTGAGTTCATACAGCCTGTATCGAGAAAGAATGAGATGATGAACAATTTCCTTCTTCCGGGACTTCAGGATTTGTGTGTATCCAGAACCTCATTTAAGTGGGGAATTCCGGTAGATTTCGATGACAGGCATGTGGTATATGTATGGCTTGACGCGCTCACCAATTATATAACAGGTCTTGGCTACGATGCCGATGGCAGCAACGGTGAGTTGTTTAATGAGTTCTGGCCTGCCGACCTTCATCTTATCGGCAAGGACATTATCAGATTCCATACAATTTACTGGCCTATTTTCCTCATGGCTCTTGACCTTCCGCTTCCTAAGCAGGTATTCGGACACCCTTGGCTCTTACAGGGTGACGGCAAGATGAGCAAGTCCAAGGGAAATGTAATCTATGCGGATGACCTTGTAGATTTATTTGGCGTTGACGCGGTTCGTTTCTTTGTGCTCCATGAGATGCCGTTTGAGAACGATGGTGTGATTACATGGGAGCTTTTGGTTGAGAGAATGAACTCAGAGCTTGCAAACACACTAGGAAACCTTGTAAACAGAACAATATCCATGTCCAACAAGTACTTTGGAGGGGTTGTCAATAACACAGGTGTTGCTGAGGAGGTCGATGAGGAGCTTAAGAAGTTTGTTCTTGGAACAATGGCTAAGGTTGACGCTAAGATGGAGGAGCTTCGTGTTGCGGACGCCATGACTGAGATTTTCAATCTCTTTAAGAGATGCAATAAATATATCGATGAGACTATGCCTTGGGCGCTTGCAAAGGATGAGGCTAAGAAGGAGCGTCTTGAGACAGTTCTCTACAACCTTGTTGAGAGCATTTTAATCGGCGCGGAGCTTTTAGAGTCATTCATGCCTGAGACTGCTGAGCGTATCAGAAAGCAGCTCAACGCACAGCCAAGAGGCAAGGAGAGCCTTAATACCTTCGGTCTGTATCCTTCAGGAAACAAGGTTACCGAGGCACCGGAAATCCTTTTTGCACGTCTTGATGTAAAAGAGGTTATGGAGAAGGTGGAGGAGATCAGAGCTAAGCAGAAGGCGATGGTTGAGGCAGCAGCTGACGGAAGCAGCGCGGACAACGCTGAGGCAGCCGACGGCGCCAAGGACGGCAGTGCTTCCAAAGAGGCAGGTGTCGATGTGGAGAAGGCTCCGGAGATTACCATTGACGATTTCTTCAAGACACAGCTTAGAATTGGACAGATTATCAAGTGTGAGAATGTTGAGAAGTCAAAGAAGCTTCTCTGCTCACAGGTCAGGATGGGCAGCGAGGTGCGCCAGATTGTATCAGGTCTCAGACCTTACTATACAGCAGAAGAAATGGTCGGTAAGAAGGTTGTGGTTGTCGCTAACTTAAAGCCTGCCAAGCTTGCGGGAGTGCTCTCAGAGGGCATGCTTCTGTGCGCTGAGGACGCAGAGGGCAAGCCTGTGCTTCTCGCAGCGGAGAAGGATGTACCGAACGGAGTAAGCATCGGATAATATCAATTAAGAAACTATGGCTGAAAATATCATGGGAATATTTGAATCACACGCTCATTATGATGATGAAGCGTTCAATGAGGATCGCAGGGAGCTTTTAAAAGAGCTCCCTGAAAAGGGTATAGAGTATGTTGTCAATGTCGGTGCCTCCATGGAATCGACTAAGAGCAGCATTGCACTTGCTGGTGAATACGATTATATATACGCGGCGGTGGGTGTACATCCGAATGAGACGGCTCCGCTTACGGAGGAGTTCATACAGTATATGAAGTACGCGGCACTGCACAATAAGAAGGTTGTCGCCGTGGGCGAAATCGGACTTGACTATTACTGGAATGAGCCTGAGGCGGACATCCAGAAAAAATGGTTCGTAAGGCAGTTAGACCTTGCGCTTGAGGTGGACAAGCCTGTTATAATTCACAGCCGCGAGGCGGCGAAGGACACAGCGGATATCCTTCTGGGCAATGAATACAAGGCACTACGCGGAGTAATTCACTGCTATTCGTACTCTCCGGAGATGGCAAAGCAGTATCTTGCTGCCGGATATTATCTTGGCGTTGGCGGTGTTGTGACCTACAAGAATGCGAAGAAGCTTGTGGAGACTGTGCAGCTGGCACCATTGTCAAGACTGCTTCTTGAGACGGACAGCCCATATCTTACACCTGTTCCGAACCGTGGCAGGAGAAACAGCTCCCTTAATCTTCCTTATGTTGTGGAGAAGATTGCACAGCTTAAAAATGTGAGCAGGGAAGAGGTAGCTGCGGTCACGAACGAGAATGCGCGGAGACTGTTCGGGATATAGGGTAATTGAGAAACTCAGTGTGTGACAGCAGTACGTTGTGTAATTTTGCTAGTACACTTCCGGATTATAAAAATAGAAAGAGGAAAAACTTGGAAAACAAACATCTTGGAAATCCAACAAACACAAGAGAGATAATAGACAAATATGGTTTCATGTTCCAGAAGCGTTTCGGGCAGAACTTTCTCATTGATGGTAATGTTGTCGAGAAGATAGTCCGTGAGGCAGGCGTGACGAAGGATGATTTTGTCCTTGAGATAGGACCGGGAATCGGAACCATGACACAGCTTCTGTGCGAGAATGCGCGTGAGGTTGCGGCGGTGGAGATTGACACCAACCTTATCCCTATCCTTAAGGAGACACTTGCGGCTTATGACAATGTGACGGTAATTAACGAGGATATATTGAAGGTCGATATTGCGGCGCTTGCAAAAGAAAAGAATGGCGGGCGTCCGATAAAGGTTGTGGCGAACCTTCCGTATTACATAACAACCCCTATCATTATGGGACTTTTTGAGAGCCATGTGCCGATTGACAGTATAACGATAATGGTTCAGAGGGAAGTGGCAGACCGTATGCAGGTTGGCCCTGGAACCAAGGATTACGGTGCACTATCGCTTGCAGTCCAGTATTATGCCAAGCCGGAGATAGTTTTAAATGTGCCGCCGACCTGTTTCATGCCAAGACCTAATGTGGGTTCGGCAGTTATAAGGCTTAAAAAGCATGAGACCTGCCCTGTCGAGGTTGATGATGCTGAATTTATGTTCAAGCTCATCCGTGCGAGCTTCAACCAGAGAAGAAAGACGCTCGCTAACGGCTTGTCCAACTCGTCGGAGCTTACACTTTCCAAGGATAGGATTGCCGCTGCGATTGAAGCTCTCGGTGTAAGTCCAAGCATCCGTGGTGAGGCACTTACGCTCGCACAGTTTGCACAGCTTTCCAATTTTTTTACAAGAAATAATATGTAAAAAACAATCTGAAGCTTTTATATTTTATACATCAGGAGAAAAATGCTATAGATGGGCAATCAGATGATTTTCAAGAGATACGAAATAAAATATATGTTGACAGATAAGCAAAAAATCGAGCTTCTGAATGTGATGCAGGATAGAATGGCTGCGGATATTCATGGCAGGAATACAATACTTAGTCTTTACCTTGATACTCCGGATTATCTTTTAATCAGACGTTCCATTGAAAAGCCTGTATATAAGGAAAAGCTCAGATTAAGAAGCTATGGTGTGGCATCTAAGGATTCTGAGGTTTTTATTGAATTAAAGAAAAAATATGATTCAGTTGTGTATAAACGCCGTGTGGGAATGAGTGAAGCTGAGCTGGAACATTATCTTAGCACCGGAGTATCTGGCAGGGATAGTCAGATTATGCGTGAAATAGACTACTCTATAGGCCGCTATGCGGGAATTGCACCAAGGATGCTTATTTCCTATGAGAGAGAGGCCTTCTATGACAGAAGTGACTATGATTTCAGAATGACCTTCGATGAGAACATTCTCTGGCGTGATGATGATTTATCATTGTGCAGCCCGGTGCGAGGCCAACGGCTTTTGCCTCCAAGTCAGGTTTTACTGGAGGTAAAGACATCAGGTGCAATACCACTGTGGCTTGTTCATTTCCTGAGTGAAAATAAGATAAGACCTGCTTCCTTTTCAAAGTATGGTTCATCTTATACAACAATGCTAAGCAGTAGAAATGACACTAATACAAGACCTGATATTACAGACATACAGAATGGAGGCATTTACCAGTATGCATAATATTTTTTCTCAAGGAATTTTTGATTCAACTGCAGTTTCCATTGAATTATCAAAATTTTTGCTCTGCATAGCAGTATCTTTATTGATAGGTGTGTTTTATGCATTTATTTACAGCTTCAAAAACAGGAGCTCACAAAGCTTTATAATTACGCTTGCGCTGCTTCCGGCTATTGTGTGCGTAGTAATTATCATGGTCAATGGAAATGTCGGTGCAGGTGTAGCTGTAGCGGGGGCTTTCAGTCTGGTTCGATTTCGTTCTGTTCCGGGCACTGCAAGGGAAATAGGAATGTTGTTTTTAGCTATGGCAACAGGACTTATTTTAGGAATGGGATATCTGGGATATGCTGTGATTTTTTCAATAATTCTCGGTATTGCATTTATACTGCTAACCAGCATAGGTATTGGATTTAAAAGCAGGCAGTCAGCCGAGAAAATTCTTAGAATTACAATTCCTGAAGACTTGGATTACGATGAATTATTTGACGATCTGTTTGAAAAGTATACTTCAAAATATGAGGTTGTTTCTGTAAAAACCACCAATATGGGCAGCCTTTTCAAGCTTACATATAGCATTACCATGAAAGATTTATCGGCAGAAAAAGAATTTATTGATGCTGTGCGCTGTAGAAATGGAAATCTTGAGGTAAGCATATCAAGGCAGGAAACCAACTATAATGAATTATAAAAAATACCAACTGACTTCCCTTCATCATCGGGATATCAGTTGGTATTTTTTAATTTACAGATTTGAACTTTGCAGTAATATGAATGTCTCCGTTCTGCCAGTCATAAATAAATTTCTCATCATTGCTGCCATCGGGAATGCCTTCTATTTCCCACCCGTCAAAAATATATCCGTCCTGTGCAATTGCTTTGATGCTTATCGGATAAGCAGTTAAATACAATCCCTGCCATGTATTTTCATCAGACTTAATATTTATAGTATTAACACTGACACTTCCGCCTTCGTTCCAGTCAACACTTATCTGTGCAGTGTCAGAATCAAGGAAAAAATTAGCGGCTAATCTGTCCTCCATAACCTCCAGTCTGCCATCGAAAAAGTTTCGTACACTGTTGATGCCATTTTCAATTTCAGTAAACCCATTAGCATCACCATAATAGCGTTTATAGGATGCTTTTAATTGGTTCCCATATTCAGCATACCATTCGTCAATAAAACTTTTGATTTTATTTTTTTCATAGATATCATTGCCAATATCCATACAGCGTATGGAAAACTTTTCCTGAAATTCTTTGTTCTTTGCCAGTGATGCAAAGAACTGATTATAATTTCTTGTAGTCCAGATTGTATCATCATTTCGGTTCGGCTCATCAAGTCCGCCGGAATTTACATCGAACACCATCCATCTCCACCTGCCGTCATGATATGCTTCTTTGCCTGTTGTGCGTGACCTCCATAATGCAGTGTTTGTCAACGGCCAGTCATTGTATCTTCCGGCATATATCAAAGCTGCAAAATAATCTATAGTGCTATCCATGTCGAAAAGTTCACATGCCTTATTATAATTCTCAGCCTGTGTCATATCATTCTCTTCAACGAATTTCAATGCATCATTATATAGTTCAACTTCATCTTCCTGCCCTTCCTCAATTCCGTTATTCTTTATCATGATGACATCATCTTTATCCGCACCATAGTGAAATTCTATATAGTCCGAATCATATTTCTCAGTAATATAATACATGCCCCAATATTCACCATTAAGGAAAACAGAACAAGGTATAAAATCCATTGTTGAGAAATTCATCTCTGAAACAATATTATTTATTAAATAGTCTTTTAATTTGAACTTTATGTCATCTCCGCCTGCAAACAAAGTCAGCTTATGTGGCTTGTATCCTGTTCCGAACAGGTCGGATTTTAAACGGCGACTGCCGGAATATTCTTTTCTGAAGTAGATGTTAAATGACTTCTGAGCCTGTCCGCGACTTCCTCCGCCTTGTATTCGTATTCCTGCCGGAGTTGACATCAGAATTTCGCCATTTTCGTTGAATAATGTAATGTCAGCTTCTCTTTCCCAGTCTCTTCCCTCCTGGCTGTAATTTGAAGTCCACCACCACCAGAAAGCATCGAACCATTGCCCTCTGCCATTTGCATCGTATTCATCATAATATTTCCCACGGACATATATTCCGGTTTCATAGTCGAATAAATCCTTTGGGTCTGCAACAACGGAAAGAATATTCATGTTACTAAAATCTTCTTTTTCTTCAAGCCCGACAAAATATGTTCTGGTGACCGGCTTGCATGCTGTTCCGTTTTCATCAAACGTTGCTGCCCGCACTATGACAGCTTTGTCAACGAGATAATCAGGTACTTTGAATACATTTCCGGCAGCTTCAAGAAAACCAGTTGAGGTATCACTTCTTGCGGAATAAACATTTTCGTTGCTGCTAACATCTGATATTAAAATCGGCTCTGTGTATTTTGGCGAATTTTTATCCGGGATACTTCCATCTAATGTGTAATATATATCCGAATCAGTCAATGATGTGAGTGACAGCATAAAGTCGTCATTATAAAATCCTGAATCTGATGAAAAGATGATGTCTGCTTCCTTTATTTCATCTGCTGTGGTATCCTCTGTCCCACCTTCAGGGCCATTATTTTTACCGGCACAGCCTGAAAGAGACACAATTGTAAAAAGCGTTATGAAAAAACATAGAAATCTTTTTTGCATTTTAAAAATTATCCTCCGTAGCTTAAAGTATTTTTTTCACAAAGTGACGCTTATAAGCAATAAACATTACAAGCAGTTATTAATAAGTAATATTTATTGCATGCAATTAATAGAATTATACCGCTATACTGGTCAGAACGTCAAACATTTATATTACAACATTAATTATAAAACATTCATAATTTTTCAGCGTAGTGCATATTATGAAAATGCGGGGGCGATAGGAGTCATGTGAGAAAGCCCTACAGATATGGGAGGAGAGTGATTTTTTTGTCAGAATACAGACGATTTATTTCCTACATGTATGCGTATGACAACGGAATTAAGAATAAGAATGTAGGATTTGCCAAGACTGAGTGCAGAGGGGAGACTGTAAAGCTGTGGATTAACCTTAAGGGGGCGTACTCACAGGAGGAGAATTACAAGGTATATTTTTTTGTAAGGCGTGATGGCAATATAGTCGGAATATGTATGGGTGATATGGTTATAAAGAGCGGAATGGGGCAGTTCTTTGCCGCAGAGCCGCTGGCGGATATAGAGATACCGTTTGACGATATATGCGGGCTTTACATTGGCGGTAAGCCGGGTGAGAGGATGTTTGCCAGCCAGTGGGATGACATGCCGTTTGACACTAAGAGGGTCATGGGCATGGAGGCATATAAGGCGGTGCTGTCTGCAAGGGAAGCGGAGCGCGCAGAGAAAGAGCACACATTAAATGAGCGTGAGGCAAGGGAACAGAAGATAGTAGAAGCTGCTGTCAAAGCCGTAACCGGAAAGCAGACCGGTGAGGATAATGCAGCCAATGTAAGTGTCGGAAAGGAACCGGAAAGCAGAGGTGCCGCTGCCACCATTGAACCTCCGGTGTGGGAAAAGCCGATAAAAATGGTGTATATATCAGATGGAGAGAGGATAACACGGTCAGAAAATGCTCCTGAAATGGACAGCGCAATGACAAATGAAGAAACTGCAGGTAAAGAAACGGTAAAGAATGAACAGGAATTGCATGCATCGGAGGAGACGGAATATCCCGGAAAGCATTCAAAATTAGATATGCTTTTTGATGGAAAAGAGCCGGTACTTGCTTTCTCGGAGGATGATATTTATGACTGTGTTGACATAGGTCTTGATGAACTTCCGAAGATAGATATTAAGGATAGCAGCCTTATAAACAACAGCTTTGTAAACCATGGATATTTCAATTTTCATCATCTGCTGCTTGGGAAAAAGGACGGAAACACGCTGGTTATAGGGGTTCCGGGCATTTATAACAGAAGAGAAAAAATTACTGCGAATATGTTTGGATTCGAGAAGTTTAAGTTCAGTATGAGAAGCGATGTGTGCATGAATCATTTTGGTTATTGGTATAAGGAATATCAGTACAGCTGAAAAAGGAGGGTCACAATAAGCTCACGAATTTTTACATAAATTGGTATTCATAAAAGCAAATTATATGTAATATATATCGAAAAATCAGTAAAAGTGACGAAAATATATGTTGCAAAGATTGGATGTTGTTAGTATAATACTCATATCGGTAAAATAAGAAATAAGTTTGGAGGATACACATGAGTAAAAGAACAGTATTTACAGAGTTAAGCGTATGCGAAACTTTAATAATGAGACAGATTTGGGCTTATGAAGGTGATATCCCTGTACAGACTTTGATAGTTAAGCTTAATGAGGAGTATGGCAAGAATTATGCCAGAACCACAGTTGTAACATTCCTTTCCAAGCTTAAGGATAAGAAGTTTGTAGAGACATACCGTATTGGAAAGATGTCTTTTGCGAAGGCACTTCGCACAGAGGAGGATTACAGACGCAAGGTTATCCAGGACGATACAGACTTCTGGTTTGACGGCAAGCCATCAGCATATCTTGCTTCATATCTTGAGGACAGAAAGATTTCCAAGGAAGAGGCAGATAAGATCAGAGAGCTTATTAAGAACGCATAATTACAGCATTGTTTGGTTAGTAATATCTTGTTAAGGTATATGACAATATAATGAATAATACCGATGGCATGGATGTTGTCATTTTTAATGACTGGTACAAGGTGAGGCGGGGGTGCTGTGATCAGGCAGCAGCCCCATAAAAGCATGATTTTAATTGGCATGGATAACACTGATTTAATTTACTTGAGGTTAAGGTACATATCGGAATATGTTTTAGATATCCTGGATGAGCAGATTATAAGGCTCATCCTTTTTTTGTGGGAGCACATGTCACATCAGGGTTAGTGGTAGTGGTAAAACAGAAGTTGCGCAAAGGGAGCGTATTGTTTATAATATGCATGGGAGGCTCACTATGCTTTTTCAGTATGAGACAGAGAATCTGGTTTTAAAAATATTAGATGAGAAATACAGCAGGGATGTTCTGGAATTCTATATAGAGGGAGATTCCTATTTTGGCGCAATGGAGCCGGACCGGATAGATGGATTTTACACTAAAGATTATCATAAAAGATTGCTTGAATATGAAGAGAAGAGTTATATCGCGGGAAGAAGCGCAAGATACTATATATATGAAAAAGGGAATCCTTGGCGCATAATAGGCACTGCGGCAATCAGAAACATTGTCAGGGGGAGCTTCATGTCGGCAACGATAGGATATAAGCTTCTGCCCGAATACACGGGAAAAGGCTATGCCACTCAGGCAGTGAAAAGACTGACGGATGAGGCAATCACGGATGAGGAGCTTCACAGAATTGTGGCGTATGTGCAGCCTGATAATACAGCATCGATAAGGGTGCTTGAAAAGTGCGGTTTTGAGTATGAAGGAATTGCGCGTGATTATGCAATGTTAAAGGGAAGGTGGCATGACCATGCAATCTATGCAAGAATTGGAAAATAATAATCCGGATGATATAAGATACATGAAAGAGGCGATACGTCAGGCGAAAAAGGCAGCTAAGCTTAAAGAGGTGCCGATAGGCTGTGTTATTGTCTACGATGGAAAAATAATAGCCCGCGGCTATAACAGGAGGAATACTGATAAGAGTACGCTTGCGCACGCTGAGATTGCCGCTATAAAAAAGGCAAGCAGGGTGATTGGCGACTGGAGGCTCGAGGACTGTACCATGTACATCACGCTGGAGCCATGTCAGATGTGTTCCGGGGCAATCGTTCAGGCACGTATTCCGCGGGTTGTGATAGGAACAATGAATGCCAAGGCGGGCTGTGCGGGGTCGGTCATAAATATTCTCCAGATGGAGGGCTTCAACCATCGCGTCGATATAACAAAGGGGGTTCTAATGGAGGAGTGCCGCGATATGATGCAGGCATTTTTTAAGCAGCTCAGGCTTGAAAAGGCAAAAGAAAAGCAGATTGACAGTGAGGAGAAAGAGAAGGAAAAACAGATATGAAAAAGATTATTCTCAGAGTATTAGGTTTTATAGGAGTTACACTTCTTATGCTGGTGCTTTGTTTGTACTGTGTTATGTGGGTAGTTACAAAGGGTCCATCGGAACAGGCAAGGAATCTTTTCGTGCTGTCCGTGCGAGAGACGAGCATGGCAGGTTTTTTAGCCAATATATACTGCTCTAAGGCAGAAATAGCGGCGATTGAGGAGGGAAACAAGGTAAAGTACCTTAATGAGGCGGTGGACACATCGTTAATTAAGATTGACAGGGATGCAGCAGGGGACAGGAAGGATTTCACAATCAGCGATGAGGATAAGGAGGATGGAGTCGTATATGCGGATGGCATGGAGTTTCATCCGGTAAAGGGCGCTACCTATTCCGGAACCATGATAGTGATTAATGACCCATCGCGCGTGTTTGTCGGAACATCCTCGGATAAGTATGACGGTTCAGCAGGGCTTAGTGTCCCGGAGATATGTGAGAGATATGGCGCTACAGCAGCCTCAAACGCAGGCGGCTTCGAGGATATAGGAGGAGTCGGGAACGGCGGAACCCCGCTTGGAATAGTTATCTCGGAGGGAGAGTTAAAGTACGGTGATTTGAATACCTCCTACGAGATTATAGGATTTGATGAGAACGATATATTTATCATAGGAAATATGACAGGACAGCAGGCGTTAGACTCAGGTGTGAGGGATGCCGTGTCATGGGGACCGCTCCTGATTGTGAATGGTGTGTCGGCGAATGTTACCGGAACAGGCGGCGGTGTGAACCCCAGAACTGCCATAGGCCAGAGGGAGGACGGAGCGGTGCTTCTGCTCATAATAGACGGCAGGCAGACACACAGTCTCGGGGCGACATTGAATGACCTTATAAACGTATTTCTGGATTTCGATGCGGTGAATGCGGCTAACCTTGACGGCGGCGGTTCGACTGTATTTTACTACGGCGGTGAGATATACAATAAGATTTCATCAATATACGGTGCGCGCGGAATACCGACAGCTATTGTAATCAGGTAAGGGAAGGGTGCAGGAATGGACAGAAGCAATAAGAATGATAATCCGGTAAGAAATGAAGAAAAAGCACCTGTAAGAAGGCGCAGGAGCAGTTCGGTGCCAGGTAAAAGCAGCAGACATAATGCGGTCATAGCGGGAAAAAGGAAAAAGAGACATGGGAAAAATTCATCGTTTAGATATTTCCTTGGGACATATGCCGCATTATGGGCGGTTTTGACGGTTGTGTTGTGCGTAGTATTATGGAAAAATCTTTCAAATTACCAGAGGGATTATGATGCGGCGAAGGCTGCAGGAGCACCGGAGCTTGCAATGCAGGAAAATATGGAGCTGTTCACCGCAGACAAAATAGGCGAAGTAATAGATACTCAGCAGCTTGATATTTCCAGCAGATTCGAGACTATAGAGCAGTACAAGGATTTCTATAAGGGATATCTGCAGAATAAGACTGTCAGATATATTAAGAATGATGAGCTGTACAATGACGCGCGTCCTGTATATAATGTCATGGCATTCGATAGTGAGGCAGCCGATACGGATGAAGGCGAGCTGCTCGCAATCGTTTCTTTAAAGGCGGCAGGCGAGAAGGATTCCTTCGGCTTTAATAAGTGGGAGATTAAGGACATTGCCATATCGGAAAATATCTATGATTATCATGAAGTGTATGTGAGGGTCATGGATGATATGGATGTATACATCAACGGCATCAAGCTGGATGAGAGAGAATATATTACAGGCGGCGTGATAGACAATGCTGTCAGCGAAATGGCGTATGAGCTTACCGGAATGAGCTTCAACTACAAGGTGTACTATGCCGGGGAGCTGGTGCAGGAGCCGCAGGTCAGTGTGATTGACGCGCAGGGAAATGATGTCACAGCAGATTACGCTGACGCCGAAAATGGCTTGAAGGACTATGAGGCAACGGCTTCACCTGAGTTTATCGCAGGTGTGCAGGACATGGTGCAGAGCTTCTGTGAAACATATGTGTACCACATCTACCGCAAGGCATCGGTGGATTCGGTTGCGGTCATGATGGAGGATGGCTCGGAGGCAGAAAGGCTTCTATACAATGCCCAGTCGACTCTTGCATGGGCATGGGTTCCTGAGACTGTGGAGATATTAGATGAGAGCTATGATGAATTTATGTACTATAATGACAGCTATTTTTCATGCAGAAGCACAATAAATATCCGCAAGGCGGATTCAAAGACTACGGAGGATGAGGAGTTCATCTGCCAGTGGCTCTTCAAAAAAGTTAACGGGCAGTGGCTTGTGACGTACTTCGTGCTGGGATAGCTTTTAATTATCTATAAGGCTGCGGGTGCCAAAACATGCCTATTTAATCTATGAGTGTATAACGTATAATGTTTATACATATCAGCTCCGTTGTGCGAAGCAGGATGTTCTAAGAACTCTGATTAAGGTGTTTTATACGTCCGCCACCGAGGCAAAGCATACATCCTTGTATGCATTGACTCTAAAGCAGCATCCGTGCTGCTTTTGGCTAGGTGTTTAGCGGAGTTCTAAGAACATCTAAGCTTCTTACAAATGTCGTGATATGTATAAACATTATACGTTATACACGGCTAGGGTTGTGGAGCATGTTTTGGCACCCTGGGATAATATGGTTATATGTGAATGGAGGTTGACGATATGATAAAATTAACTAATTCATTTACTGAAAAGATAAAAAAGAAAAAGCCTCATGGAAAAGACAGAGGTTTTTCTTTAACTGAGCTGCTGGTTGTGGTTGCGATTATGGTGGTGCTTGTAGGGGTGACGGCACCAATGCTTATTTCGCATATTCATAAGGCAAGGGTTGCAAAGGACTGGGCTAACCTGAGGTCTTATTATATGGAGGCACAGGCGGATTTTATTTCTACCGGTGAGATTAACCCGGTGATATATAAAGATATTGATGTTAATGAAAACTGGCAAAGAAGGGAGATAGAATATCTCGACGGAACCAAGGTTAAGCTTCAGGCAGGATATTTTGCCGTGGCAGTAGATGATGCCGGAAATGGGTACCACATAGCGTATCAGTGCAATGAGTATAAAGCCATAGGCGATAAACATCAGGACTGTTCGTTGGTGCTGGGAGCGATTGACTGATATTTGGGACAGGGGGATGTGCACGCATGGAAGGCAACGATTACATATTTGGTTCGTATTTGAAAAATTTAAGAAAACGAAGAAATGTGTCTACTGAAGCGCTGGCACAAGGTTGTTGTGATGGAAGTCTAATCAGAAAAATAGAAGCCGGAAAACGAAAAGCTTCGTATAACCTTAGAACCTTATTGATAGAACGATTGGGGCAGGATAGTTGCAAGTATGAGAATATTCTGAATCTGAATGAATATAGAGAGGTCTGTGCCAGAAGGGAAATTCTGGATGTAGTTGTTAACAAAAGAATAGATGTGGCAAAGGAATTATTAAATATTTACTATCAAGAGTATGCTGGCGCGGATAAATTATGTTTGCAATTTTATTATGAAATTCTGGGAAGAATTTCTGAGGATAAAGCCGATTGTTTTTGTAAGGCTCTACAGCAGACCTGTGAGTATTCGACATTATCAATTAATTCAATATTATCAGCAAGGGAAATAAATCTTATTCTTGAGTGGGCAAAGGCATTAGGGAAATCAGATTACGGCGCGACGGTTGCTTTTATTATTAAGCTGATTGAGCACATGGAATATGAGCCTGAGTGGATTGCTGTCATTTATCCGAAGATTGTTTTGGAATATATAAGCTGCTTTAGTGAAGAAAAAGATGACATGCCAACTATTCAAAAATATATTATGATGCTTGAAAAAGTTTTATTAATACAAAAAACATATAAAAGCTTATTTATGTTAACAGATGTATTAGAAAAATTACTTGATTCAACAATAAAACTAAATGATATGTCTGATGAGGATTGCATATTCAAAATAAAGGATTATGAAGAGAAATTAGAATTGGTCAAGCAAATTGAAAGCGCCACGGACTCACCTATATGGGTGTATCTTCATAAAACAGGCAATGTTGTGTTTGCCGGAGATATAATAAAACAAAGGCGCAGGATGTTGAACATGTCGCAAAAGATGATGGCTGATGGTATATGCGATTATAGAACTATATCGCGGACTGAAGCAGGGAAAATGTCATTGGAGATGTATACATGTTCATTGGTTTTTAATAAGCTTGGATTACCACTTGAATTTCAAAGAACCTATATTGTTCCGGGGGATGTTTCAGTTTTTGAATTGGAAGAAAAAATAAGACGGTTAAGTAATGCAGGAAAATATAACGAAGCTTTGGAAAAATTAGAACAAATTTCAAAAAGGATAGATATGTCAATTGCCGTGAATAAGCAGTTTTATATGCGGAATACAGCAATGGTTAGTTGGAAGTTGAAAAAAATAAATGATTTAGACTGTGAAAGAGAACTTGAAAAGGCTTTGAAGCTTACAGTCAATATTGAAAATATCAATTATGAAGCTATTTATTTAACTTCACAGGAATGGCTCTGTATTCATAATATTTTATTGGTTAATTCGACAAATGACATGTGCTCTCAGGTGCTATACGCAATTAAAAAAGACAATAATAGGCAGTTGATGCCGAAAAATATAACCAGCCTGTTATTACTGGTTCTCGCCCGGAAATATAATAATATGGGATATAAAGAATACGCGGTAAATATAATCGATTATATTATGGAGAACGAAATAAATAAAGCGGATAGTGCATTGATAGTAACCTTATTGTTATTCAAGGCCTATTATATGAAAGATGTGGATATGAAAGCATTTGCCGAAAAACTCTCAACATTTTTATAGTGTATTTGCCTCATAGCTAATATATAGAGGACAGAGTATTTTATTTAGGTAAAAGAGAATAGAAAATGTAATGAGCAGTTGTTTCTTTTAAGAGACAACTGCTTTTTTGTGACAGATTTGGCACCTATACATGATTGAAAAAGTAGCTTAATATCTTACTTGTAGTAAAAAACGATAATTTGAGGCGGTTACCATATGAAGAGGTCAAATGGATAATGGATAATTTTAGTTGTGAAAGACTAATAAGTATAGTAATGTCAAGCCATAGTATATATGTTTATACTATGGCTTGGCATATTATATAAAAAGGTCTAATGCGACTATATTATATATTTTGAAGGATTGTTGTGATGAAAAATAAAATTGTGTTTGTCAATATATTTTATGAGATATTGGAGTATGCCTGTGAGTTTGGGCTGGCATATATTGTCTCACGTCTGGTTAGCTTTTCGCTGGAAGGGGATACCCGGCAGACGGTTATATTTGCCGTAAGTCTTTTGCTGGCGCTGCTTTTTATAACGGTGCTCAAGCATGGTTTGAAGGTTAATATTTCAAGGAAGCTGCTAAGTGAGAAGCAGGCTTTTCAGATGAACATATACCGGAGCATGATGAAGGTAAATCTATATAAGATATCCTATGGTGAGCTGAGGCAGAGACTTGGGGCTGATACGGACACGATTTGCGATTTCAGATTTACGGTTATTCCGACTTTGGTCAGCAATGTCGCTGTCATGCTGGCTGGTGCGGGTATGATTGCCGGAGAAAATCTGATACTTGGTGTTGTTTTGTTTGCGTTGACATGGGTTCAGTTAGTTCCGGTCTGGGTGTCCAACCGTCAATTGGACGAAAATCAGGAGGAAGTGGAGAAAATCGAGGAAAAGCTCAATTCATTCTTTTTGGAGGGATATAAGGGCTTTGTGCAGATTAAGCTTTTTCAGGCGCAGAACTGGTATCTGAGGCGGTTAAAAGGAATCCATGAGGACTATTCAAGGGTTGGCACTACGGGTGAAAAGCTGGTTTTGGTTCAGAAGCTTGTATTTAATGTGCTGGATAATCTTCTGACCTACGGAACGTATTTTCTGGTCGGAGTATTGATTTTTAATGAGAAATTGACTGTGGGCGCCGGCGTTTTGATAATAGCTGTAGCTGCATATCTTTTTGGCTCAATGGACGCCATCAGGGAATATTTTAATGAAAAGGTCAAATATAAAATAGCGCTGAAAAAGGTGAACCGATTTTATGAAATGGTTGAGGGCAATCAGAACGATGTTATCGGCGAAGCGGAGGCTGGTGGTATTCAGACAAGAAAGCTGAGCTTTACCTATGATGGCGGGCGCGTATTTAACTATAGTGACATTGCCGTACCCGATGGCAGGAAGGTTGTTCTGATGGGGGAAAACGGCAGTGGCAAATCCACATTGCTGTTCTTACTTTCGGGCTTGTTAAAGCCTGTTGCGGGAAGCGTCCGTGGCACGGCAAATGTGACGGCGCTTTTACAGCAGGAGGATAAGCTTGGGGAGACATGTGCCGTGCTATTGCAGGAGATAAGCAGGAAAAAGCCATTTGACGACGCGCTGTTTGACAGCATTTCCAAAGCCTTTAAGATGGACTATCTGAACCAGTCCTTTGATGACCTTTCCGGCGGACAGAAGAAAAAATTCCTGCTTGCTGTGGTTATGGCTTCCAAGGATAGGACCTGTATTTTGGATGAGCCTACCAATGCATTGGATGTGGAGGCAGTTGAGGTGTTGGTTAAGTGGCTGCGGGAATGTGATAAGACGCTTCTTGTTGTTTCCCACGATGATAGAATATTAAATCTTGGTTTTGACAGATTGATAATAGGAGATATATGCCATGTCGAAGAGAAAACTGTTTTGGCAGACTGCTAAAACAATAAATTGGAGCATTATCTTTCAGGCTTTGAGTGATTTGCTGCTTATTGCGCTGCCGACAATCGTGGCGGCATTAAGCGGAAATATGACGCAAATGCTGTTAGGGTATGATAAAGAAGGTATTTTTTTACAACTGCCGTTTTTTATTGGGGCACTGGTGCTTAATATTGCACTGCCTCCTTTTATCGGGATGCTGTCAGCGCTTATTCTGTTTCGGCAGTCCTTGACGGATGACAGAAGAGGTCTGGCTTCGTTCCTTTCAAAGAGCCTGAAAACAGCGTACAGCATAGATGAGGGCGAGATAGAGGAGAAGATTTCCGGAGATATGCTGATGTACAGATATACTGTGCTTTTCATGGTCTCACAGCCGATTGTTATTGTTGTGTATGCGGTGGAAGCCTTTATGTTATTCAAGGAAATGAACAGTATTATTTTTGGCGTGACCGTTCTGGTCGCGGCGTCCTTCCCCCTCATCAGGTCGTTTCTTAAAGGGACGTGGAGGGCTTCACTTAAGAAAAAGGAGAGCGAATACAAGGAACAGAAAAAGAATCTGGAATATATTTTTTATTCTGCAAATTCCTTTATCAGAAACAATAAGCTGGGCGATTTCTACATAAAGAAAATGCAGGGTATGTTTGATGAATACAGGAATACCACAGCTAAACAGGCAATAGGCTTTGATGCCAGAACAGATTTGCTTGATTTCTTCACAAGACATGGCTCAAAAATAATAATTATAATCGTCGGCTGTGTACTGGTTTCCTTCGATAAATTAGCGCCGGGCAGTCTGCTTACCGGGCTTCTTGTGCTGCCGTCAATCACCCTCTGCTATAATTATCTACAGCGCTTTATATCCTATGAAAATGGGTATGGAAAGATGTATGAGCGCGTCCGTTTTTTGTTTGAGGATATTGAAGAAAGAGAGGAGCCACAAGAGCTTGGAGGCAATTGGAGCCTTGAAATCAACGATATAAATTTCGGCTATACGGAAGAAAAACAGGTTATAGAGCATAAGGATTTCAGAATCCGTCAAGGCGAAAAGCTGGTAATCAGTGGGGCTAACGGCAGTGGCAAGAGTACGCTTGCCGCATTGCTTGCGGGCTTATACCCTGATAGTATTTCCAAAAACCAGATAACCGTCACGAGCGACGGAACGAAGAAACACACAGACATCATATCGCTGCGCAAAAATATTGCTTATCTTACTCAGGATGCGTATTTGTTCAGCGGAACAATAGCTGATAATCTTTCTATGGCTTCCGATAATGAAGAGCTGGGCTCATCTGTGCTGTCCGAGCTATCCGGCAACAGTCTGGATTTGTCCAAGGAGGTTGAGGAAGCAGGAGCGAACTTATCGCCCGGACAGCAACAGAAGATTAGTCTTGCCAGAGCCTTGATTAAGAAGGCAGAGCTTCTGATTCTTGATGAGCCGGGAAACCACCTTGATAAAGAGGGACTTGACTGGCTTGGGGATTTTCTGGTCAGAACGGACAAGGCGGTGGTTCTCATATCGCATGATGAAACCTTAACCAGCCGAATTGGGTGAAGCAAGGCTGGGACAGGGGTCTGACACCGGTGTCCCAAGTCCCTTTGGGACGCCGGTGTCAGACCCCTGTCCCAAGGGAAAAAAATTTGATGCGGGTTTGTATAAATTATTTGACATTTGCATAAAATACAGATATACTATAAGCCTGTGGATTTGTGTTTAACACTTCCGCGCAGCCGGGGAGATAGCGGTGCCCTGTACCTGCAATCCGCTACAGCAGGGGTGATGTCTTTCCTAGGGAAGCCCACAGAGGGGCTGCCCGGTATAAGTGGCGTTGATATCTTGGTCTTACGCAATAGGAATCTGTGAACCATGTCAGGTCGGGAACGAAGCAGCATTAAGCAGAAGCTCTTATGTGACGTGAGGGTGCCGGGGTTGAGTCGGCTGTACCGGTAACGCTCTTTGTGCCTTCACGAAGAAAGACGCGCGGATTATAAAATATAGATTATTTGGGACAGATGGGGTGAGGCTCCAGCTGTCCTTTTTTATGGGCTTTCCAGCCCATTAGATAGTGAAATGATATGGATTTTCCCTTATTTTTGCCCTTATGCTGAATCCGCAAGGGAAATAAGGGAATTTTTTATCTAGTCGTTACCTGGTGCTTTATCAAGAAGTCTGGCAGAAAGTATGTGGAATACAAATGTGATGGGCACATGATAAACTCTTTATAGCGGCAAATATACAAAAGAGAATGCGTATTTGTCGCTATGCTGTTTATAATTCAAATAAATCTTCTGCATCTATCCACATTTGCAGATTCCCATTAATATATAATCTTGCATGCTCAAGTGGTTTATCAATAGCAAGTGCATTTAATGCACAGTCTGATCCGGGTGCAATAACCATTTCCAAATAGGAATTACCTCAATATTGATTCCATTGCAATCAATAACCGCCTCTTCGCTATTAGTAATGAGAATACATTTGGCGTTGGGGATAAAATTATTTAGCTTCACAAAGGCTCTGGTTTCACGTTCTCTTGTATCTATGTTATCCAGAACCTGCATACTGACCTGGATAGCAAGATTGTCTAATGGTACATAAAAGTCAATTTCTACATTATTCTCAAAGAAATAGACATTTTCGGTACCATAACGTCGCATCAGTTCGATTGCAACAAGATTTTCCAGCTGAGCAGATTTGCAGTCTAGCAGCATAAGTCCTAGAAGTCCGGTATCCATAAAGTAATACTTAGGAGAAGTCTCTTTTTCTACAAGTTTGGCGGCATAGTTTTGCAGAGTAAAGAGCAGGTAGGAGTCTGTCATATAGCTGACATAGTTTATTACGGTTTGTTTACCGATAGACATTCCACTACTTTTTAATATATTAGTCAGTCGGTTATACGATAAAGGTTTTGTGACAGATTCTGCAATTTTCTTTAGGATTAGCCTTATTGCAAAATCATTGGTGATTTTATTTCTGGTTATAATATCACCGAGATATACAGTTTGATAGATGCTGTTTAAAAAAGCTCGTTTATTTCTTATCTCAACTAATTCTGGAAATGCTCCATAGGTTACATATTTGTTATATTGATTTTGGACATCTGCCCTGTCTTTGGTGCTAATAACATCCAGGTAATTCTTTGTCATATTATTTGCAATAAGATATTCGGAGAAAGAATATGGATAAATATTCATAATAACAAAACGCCCACCTAAAGTGGAAGCTATTTCGCTGCTTAGCATTTTACTATTACTGCCGGTAATATTGATTCGATACTTCATATCTGCAATTCTGCGAACGAACTTCTCCCACCCGTTAATATTTTGAATCTCGTCTAAAAATAAATATGGCTTGATATCAGTTTCGGATATTTCTAATCCAATTTCTAAAATGAGATTTAAATCTTCAGCAGTCATTTCCAAAAGACGCTCATCTTCAAAATTTACATAAATAATTTGGGACAAGGGAATTCCATCGGCTTCTAATCGTTTTATTTGTTGATACATCATATATGACTTTCCGGTTCTTCTGATACCAACAAAGCAATAGTTGACATTGGCTTCTAGGAAATATTGTCTTGTTATTAATGGATTGTTGAGATAAATATCTTTTTGATCAATCATGATTTGTTTTAAAGTGTCTCGATTCATAATATATGTCACCTCTTTCTATATGAGATAATTATATACCAATAATGTCTTACATACAAGACATTATTATGAATAAGTTGTCTTGTTCAACGCGAATAGGAATATAGATAGTATATGCGTATTGATGGGTATTATAACAGGATGCCGATTGGCTTGTCAGACAATCCGGAAGAAGCTGCATTTTCTTTTGCCATGCAACCATACCTTTGGATGCGTGGATTAAAAAACGAATAGTTTGAATAATCCTATGAAATTACAGCATGAAAAAACTAGAAATTCAATAAGAAGAAACAGCCCAATGCCGTTTGGAGAAGTTTATTTCTAATTCCTTGAGGCAGATGTTGAGGGTGAAATGAAGAAAAAGGGAGGCATTCTATTTGGCAAAGAAAAAGATGAAATCACCATCCGTTCCAGCGCAGCGGAATACCTGCCCCCTTGTCCCAACAGCGCCGGCTTAATATCTGGCTTTTCTGTGCCTGAATCTGCCAAAGCCGTGGTAGAGTACCTCGGCGCGGTTGTACAGCCAGTAGCCCACGATTCCAAGGTGCTCCACAATGCGTCCGCGGTCGCGGTGCATGTTGGTGAACAGCTCATAAGGCACGGAAGGTCTTTTGGCGCGGGTCGGGTCCTTTATCGCGGCGATTAAATCGTCATTACAGCGGATGTCGCATGGAAATTCGGTCCATGAGGTGCCGATTACTTCGGGACGGTGGGTGTCGGTGCCAGCCGTCTGCGGCTTGTCAAGGCGCAGTGCAAGCTCATGCGCCGATTCGTTGGCGGAGTGCTTTGCGACGGAATTATAGCTCTCAATGAAATCGAATTTTTCGAGAAATTCCGGGTGCAGCTTTCCGAAGCGCGTGTTCATAAATGCATAATATCCGGTGTCATAAGGGTGTGCCGGACCGAGTATTCCGCCGATAGAGTGCACGATTTTCTCAAGGTGTACAACTGAAAGTCCGCGGATACCTATAAGGCGTGCCTTCATCACATCGGCACCTTTTATGGTGTCAGGAAGTATAATAATGATGTGGCCGCCGTTGCGGGTATCATACTCTATACCCTTTAACACCGTAAAATGTCCGATATCGCCAAGCTCACCCTTGATGCGCTGCCAGTACTCATAGCCCCTATATGAATTGTGGTCGGTCACGAGCATACCATCCACACCTTTGTTAATCAGTTCCGTTACATAGTCCACAATACCGACGCGGGCATCTATCGAGCCTTCCGCCGTGTGGCAGTGCATATCTATCTTCAAGTTATCTCCATTCTGAAGCGTGAATACGTTTCTGCAATATAATTTTTTTGCAATTATTTCTTTGGCAAATCTTAACCGTATACAGTATAGCTTTTTGTGATGAAAAATACAATGTGATTTTCGTGGAAAATAGGCTGTGTACTAAATCCATTTTAAATATAAGATCTGGGTGTCGGAACATGATATATACCTAGCTGTGTATAACGTATTATATTTATGCATATCATGACTTTTGGGAGAAGCTTAGATGTTCTTAGAACTCTGCTGTTTCCCTAGCCAAAAGCAGCACGGATGCTGCTTTAGAAGCAATGCATACAAGGATGTATGCTTTGCTTCGGTGGCGAACGTATAGAATACCTTTATCAGAGTTCTTAGAACATCTTGCTTCGTACAATGGAGCTGATATGCATAAATATAATACGTTATACACTCACAGACCAGATTGTCATGTTTTCCCCGAATCATCATAAATAATTGCGCAAACATTAGAAATAATGTATACTATTAATGGTTTTTTACTATCATATTGATTACTCACACAAAATGGAGGTACGCGTATGTTGAAGGTTGGTATGCTTACAAGTGGTGGAGATTGTCAGGCACTCAATGCTGCCATGAGAGGTGTCGCAAAGTCTCTTTACAGAGCTGTGGAAGATGTAGAGATTATCGGATTTGAAGAAGGCTACAAGGGTCTTATCTACGGTGATTTCAAAGCTATGAAAAAAAGTGATTTTTCAGGAATTCTTACAGAGGGCGGCACGATAATAGGAAGCTCCAGACAGCCTTTTAAGCTTATGCGTGTACCGGATGAGAATGGACTTGATAAGGTAGAGGCGATGAAGAAGAATTATAAGTCGCTTGGTCTTGATTGTCTTGTGGTGCTTGGCGGAAACGGAACACACAAGACGGCGAATCTTCTGAGGGAGGAGGGACTCAATGTTGTGACACTCCCTAAGACGATAGACAATGACCTCTGGGGTACGGACATGACCTTCGGCTTCCAGAGTGCGGTCAATATAGCGACGAATGCAATTGACTGTATCCACACTACCGCTTCCTCACACGGAAGAGTATTTATCGTGGAGGTGATGGGACATAAGGTAGGGTGGCTTACACTTCACGCAGGTATTGCGGGCGGAGCGGATATCATTCTTATACCTGAGATTCCATACGATATCAAGTCGGTTGTCGCAGCACTCAACAGAAGAACCAAGGCGGGGAAGAACTTCTCAATACTTGCTGTTGCCGAGGGTGCAATATCCAAGCAGGATGCGGCACTTCCTAAGAAGGAGCTTAAGCAGAAACTCAAGGATAACCCATATCCTTCAGTATCATACAAGATAGGAAGCGAGATACAGGAATTGACCGGTCAGGAGGTTCGTATAACTGTTCCGGGACATACGCAGCGAGGCGGAAGCCCTTGCCCTTATGACAGAGTGCTTGCTTCAAGACTGGGCGCGGCTGCGGCTAAGCTCATCATAGACAAGCAGTACGGCTATATGGTTGGAATTAAAAATGGTGAGATTGTTAAGGTTCCGCTTGCGGATGTAGCGGGCAGGCTTAAGATGGTTGACCCTAATGCGTCCATAATCAACGAAGCGAAGATGTTAGGCATAAGCTTCGGAGATTGAGGTGAGGATGAATTAAGACAGCTTTTAGAGAGCTATGAAGGCTGAAACTACCGATGCGACGCATTAGGATGGACAGCAAAATAGCTATAAGAGTAGATAGAATTAATATGGATAGCAAGATAGCTATAAGAGCAGATAGAATTTAAGGAATTGTAATTATGTCGTATACAGCTTTATATAGAAAATGGAGACCATCGACCTTTGACGAGGTCAAGGGGCAGGATCATATTGTGACCACGCTCAAGAATCAGGTGATAAATGACCGAATAGGACATGCATACCTGTTCTGCGGAACGAGAGGTACAGGTAAGACCTCGGTCGCAAAGATACTTGCAAAGGCGGTCAACTGCGCTCACCCTGTGGACGGAAATCCATGTGGCGAGTGTGAGGTGTGCCGTGCCGTTGCGGCGGGGGCGAGCATGAACGTGATAGAGATAGATGCCGCTTCCAACAATGGTGTTGACAATATAAGAGAAATCAAGGAGGAGGTCGCATACCCTCCGACGCAGGGGCGTTTCAAGGTATATATAATCGACGAGGTTCACATGCTCTCAATAGGAGCCTTCAATGCACTGTTAAAGACGCTTGAGGAGCCGCCTGCCTATGTAATATTTATCCTTGCAACAACAGAAGCACATAAGATACCTATAACCATCCTGTCGCGCTGCCAGAGGTACGATTTTAAGAGGATTTCCATAGATACCATAAGTGCGAGACTGTCAGAGCTTATGGTGGCGGAGGATATCAGTGCGGACGAGAGAGCGTTAAGGTATGTGGCAAAGGCTGCCGATGGATCCATGAGAGACGCGCTGAGTCTTCTGGATCAGTGCCTTGCATTCTATATGGGGCAGGAGCTGAAGTACGAGAATGTGCTTGAGGTCTTAGGTGCCGTTGACACTGAGGTATTTTCTGACTTTTTCAGGGGAATCGTTGCCGGGGATGCGATTGGACTCATCCATAAGCTTGAGAAGATAATAATTGACGGAAGAGACTTAAGCCAGTTCGTGTCCGATTTCACATGGTATCTGAGAAATCTTATGCTGCTGCAGTCGCAGACGGATGCCTCCGATGTGCTTGAGATGTCTGAGGAGAATATGAAGCCTCTTAAGGAGGACGCAAAGCTTACGGATTTGAATGGTGTCATGCGCTATATCAGGATATTTTCCGAATTGTCCGGTCAGCTCAAGAATTCAAGCCAGAAGCGTGTTATGGTTGAGGTTGCGCTCATCAAGATGACACAGCCTGCTATGGAGAAGGGCTTAAATGACGCGCTGATGGACAGAATAGCAGTCCTTGAAAGACGGATGGAGACAGGGCTTGAGGCGGCTGCAAGAGCTATGGCTGCCGGGGGCTTTGCGGCGGGAGCCGGGGCACTTACAGGTGACAATGGTGGCATGACAGCGGATGCAGCTACCGGTGGAACACAGGCGGGCATGGGTGCTAAGCCGAAGCCGGCGCGCTCCGAGGACATAACGGAGGTCATCAGGAACTGGCGCTCAATATGCAATGGATTGTCGATGGCATTGAAGCCGATTCTTGAGCACTATACAACCAAGGCGAACGGCGGCGGTAATAAGCTCCAGCTCATATATGAGGATGCGACCTACTATTCCATGGTATCAAGGCAGGAGGCTATCGACACGATAAAGCAGGCGATAGCCGCAAAGACAGGGCTTGACATGGAGATAGAGGTGATACATGCTGAGAGCGGAACGGATGTCTCACAGGAGTACGATACCCTTGAGGATATATGCAGAATGAATATCGTGGAGGAAGACTTCTAGGATTTTGTTGTAGACATATTTTGATTATTAAAATATAATATAATATTGTCTGGACTTGAAAATATATGTTTGGCGGATATGCCATGCCTTAGAGCCGGAACGGTTTTACGGAATGGCTTTTAACAGTTAATTACAGAATAAAGGAGAATTTTATTATGGCAAAAAGAGGCGGTTTTCCGGGTGCTATGCCTGGTAATATGAATAATCTGATGAAGCAGGCACAGAAGATGCAGCGTCAGATGGAGGAGACTACAAAGGAACTTGAGGAGAAGGAAGTTACAGCGTCGGCGGGCGGCGGTGCGGTTTCCGTAACGGTTTCCGGCAAAAAGGAGGTTACCAAGGTCACAATTGACCCTGAGGCAGTTGATACGGATGATATAGAGATGTTAGAGGATATGATTATGGCAGCGACCAATGAGGCGCTCAGACAGATTGAGGAGCTGTCACAGGCTTCGATGGCTAAGATTACAGGAGGACTTGGTGGTCTTGGCGGAGGCTTCCCATTCTAATGGAATACTACGGAAGTCAGATTAATAAGCTTATCGAGGAGCTTTCAAGGCTCCCGGGAATAGGTGCTAAGTCGGCACAGCGTCTTGCATTCCACATTATTGGAATGCCTAGAGAGCAGGTGGACAGTCTCTCAAGTGCCATTGTAAATGCCAAGACGAATGTAAGATACTGTAGCTGCTGTTGTACACTGACAGATGAAGAGCTGTGTCCGATATGCAGCAATCCAAGCCGCAACCACAGGGTTATCATGGTTGTGGAAAACACGAGGGACATGGCAGCGTATGAGAAAACACAGAAGTACGATGGTGTGTATCATGTCCTTCACGGTGCTATATCTCCGATGCTTGGCATAGGACCTAACGATATTAAACTCAAGGAGCTTATGAAGCGCCTTGAGGGTGATGTGGACGAAGTTATTATTGCCACCAATTCAAGTCTGGAAGGGGAAACAACGGCAATGTACATAAGCAAGCTTGTAAAGCCTACCGGAATCAAGGTAAGCCGTATAGCGAGCGGCGTGCCGGTTGGCGGTGACCTGGAGAATATAGATGAGGTGACACTGCTTCGTGCACTTGAGGGAAGAACACAGTTGTAGGGGTCATTGTCAATGCCGCAGGAGAATATTTTAGTAAACGATATAATAACAGATCACAGAGAGCGTATGCTGAACCTTAAGAAGTATTACCCGTTCTTCAAGCTGTCGGAGGTGTCCTTTTCATGGTACAGGGAAGGGATGTACGACAGCCTTGACATGGGGTATATTCTCATGGCGGTACTGCGCTTTTTTATTGAGGAAAACAATTTCAAGGAGAGGGACGTCACATATACGGAATATGCCGCCTTTATGAGCAGGTGTATAAGACGTGACTTCAAGCTCAATCCGCCTTCGGGGGATATGAGCATTCTTGTTGAATATATTTTTGACAAATTAAAAAATGACGGTAAGCCGTTCATTTTCCGGTATTTTGATCCGGTTGACAGAAAGAAAAAGATATCAAGGGTGAGACTTATCGAGAGCCGCATAGAGGACGGAACGGTATGGTATTCAATCAGCCCGGAGGGAATCGAGTTCTATCTGGACACGAAGGAAATCAAGGACGAGAGCAGGATAAGCGTTGAGCAGCTCCTTCTTGAGAAGATGATACAGTCTAAGGATTTCAAGGGTGGAACGGATGTGGTGCGCCGCATAAACAAAGAGGTGGACTGTCTGTGGCTCAGGAAAAACCGTGTAATGTCGCTGCTTGCCTCGGATATTTTTTCCGGGCTTGAGGCGTATGAGGATTTTTTTGCCACAGGAGTAAAGTGGTTCGAGGAGGAGCAGAAGCTCTTTATAAAGAATTCAGAGCTTATACAGGCGGCTCAGAAAAGAGCGGAGACGGACAAAAATAATGATGATTATGCCTCGTATCTCAAGATAACGGGAGAAATATACCAGCTTGATACGGAGCTTAAGATAGCTATGAATAATCATCTGAAGCTGTTGTCGGCATGCACCCGGCTTGGGATAATGGCAGATGAGATGGTAAAAAAGGCGAAGCTTGGAAGGCTGAGACCGAGCTTTGATTTCAGAAATGCGCTGGAGCTTGCCATGAAGAAGGATGACATAACACTTCTTGGCATGCTGGTGCGCCCTATAATGGGACTCAACACCCAAAAAACCTTGGGAATAAAAAGAATCGAGGATCTGATAACCTACAAGCCGGGACGCGATGACAAGGCGGAGCTTATAACAGACACCATTCCGGAGAATATCATATATGATGATGAGCTTGAGGATGAGAGAATACGCGGCAACTATTCGGCACTCATAAAGGTTCTGTTATCGCTCCTAAAGAGAAGGGACTGCATTGACCTCAGAACCTTCAACGAATGTGCCGCAAGGATTTTTGGCGAGGAGCTGTTTGAGAATGGTGACTACTACTCATTTATAGTGCATCTGTGCCAGAAAAAGGAGTACAGCTTCGAGGCGGACAGACACAAGCCGGAGACATTTCTTGATGAAATCTTCCATGACTGTGCCCAGACCCAGGAATACGCTTCCTGTCTCGGAACCCACTTCACCATAACCCCCGCCGACCCACCCGATGAAATCGAGCTTGCAGAAGGCTTCACGATATCAAACATACTTTTTACAAAACAGTAAACAGCAAAAACTAAAACAACGCCAATATAGTTAAATTACACAACGTCCGGGTCAAAAATAAAGTAGAAAGGAACACACACACATGGAGCAACGCAATCTGGAAAAAGCCCTTGAGCTTGCCGCCGCACTGATAAGAGGAGACAGAGTGAGCGCGTCAGGCGGCAATGTGGCACTCTATGAGGAATATTCTTCCAATTCGCAGGTATATGATGCGCTCAGGCTGATTTTAAAGAAGTTCGGGCTGGAGCTTTATGAATATAATAATGCACTGTTTGTCAGTGCGGATGAGGATAACGCCGGCATGGGAGATGCCGGCTTTGGCTTTACTAATGAGGAGCTGAGGCGCGCTCTTGGTGTCAGGGTGAACAAGGAGCTTTTTTTGTGTTATCTTATAATATACTGTACCATGACGGAATTCTATAAGACGTCGGGCAGCTACACCTACACGGAGTTCGTAAGACATGAGGATGTCATAAAGGCTGTTGACAGCGCTTTGGTGAAGGTTATTGACCCTTCGGCAGGGCTTGTGCTTGATGATGTTGAGGAGAACAGCTTTAAAACGCTTGCGCTGCTGTGGGATGAGCTTCCTGTCACGTCGACCGATGACGTTCAGGGACAGAGAGCCGCCAGAAATTCCAAGACGGGCTATGTTAAACTTACGTTTAACTTTCTTGTGACTCAGGGGCTTTTCGTGGAAAATCAGGATAAATATTATCCGACAGACAGATTCAAGGCTATGGCGGAGAATTATTACAGTATCAACAGAGGCAGGCTATACGAGATATTAACAAGGGAAGAACAGGAGGCACAGAATGCCACAGATTAACAGAATCAGGGTCAACAATATAAAATATAATTTTGGCACTCAGTTCTACGATGATTTTCTGATGCGTTTTTCGTGCAGGAACACCATATATGACCTTGCAAACGGCGGAGGTAAGAGTGTGCTCATGCTTCTTCTGCTTCAGACGATGCTTCCGAACTGTACTCTTGACGAGAAGCAGCCTGTGGAGAAGCTGTTCGCGCAGCCGGGAGGAAGCACCACGATACATTCGCTTGTGGAGTGGAAATTAGATTCCTGCGATGTAAAGAACGGCTACAAGTACATGACCTGCGGCTTCTGCGCGCGTAAGGCGAGGGCAGGTGAGGACGCCGAGGGCGGGCAGAAGACGGGAATAGAGTATTTTAACTACTGTATTTTTTACAGGGAGTTCGGGGACAATGATATCAAGAATCTTCCGTTGTCCGATGGCAGGGAGAGAATTACCTACAATGGGCTGAAGGCATACCTGCGCGACCTTGAGAAGAAGGACTTCGGTGTGAAGGTGCGGCTTTTTGAGCGCAAGGGGGATTACCTAAGCTTCATAAATGACTATGGAATCTATGAGAGCCACTGGGAGCTGGTAAGGGGAATCAATAAGACCGAGGGACATGTCAGGACTTATTTTGAGAGTAATTACAGAACCACCAGAAAGGTTGTCGAGGATTTACTGATAGAGGAGATTATTGAGAAGTCGTACAACAACCGTATCCGCGGCGGGAACGGCGATGACGAGATGTCAGAGACCCTTCTTGAGATAAAGGATAAGCTTTTGGAGCTTGCCAAGAGAAGGGAGATGATGGACAATTATGATAAGGAGATTAAGCTCATATCTGATTTTTCCACCAAGGTGACAGACTTCGGAAATATATTTGAGCGCAAGGAGGAGGGAAAGAACAGACTCTTTAAGTACCTTCTCATGGCACAGGCGCAGACGAAGAAGAACGAAGCGCAGGCGCAGAAGCTTGCCGCGGATATAGCGGGTATAAGGCAGGCACAGCTTGAGGAAGAGAGGCTTATATCGGCGGCGCTTATCGCCGATGAGGAGGCGGAGCTTAGAAAGGTGCGTGCTCTGGTAGACAGCCTTTCGGAGGGCTATGAGCAGGCAGAGAAGAGCTTCGATAAAAAGAAGGAGGAGCTTGAGCTTTCCTACGCGGCGGAGGACTATGCGGATTATGTAAGGCAGGAGAGGAGCCTTGCGGAGCTTAAGCAGTACATTGACAACCGCAGCAGGGGAAGAGAGGACCTTGCAAAGGAGCTTGAAGGTCTGGCAGCGGCGAAGCGCGCATATATGGCGGAGGAGCTTTCTACAACCGGGCACAGCCTCAGTGAAACAGAGGCAGAACTGCAGGAGAGCACGGAGGCGCTTGACAATCTCAGAGAGAATTACCGCATGAGCGATAACGAGTGTGCGAGAATCGACGGAGAGCTGGCCGGATACCGGAGGCAGGTTAAGGAGCTTGAGGGCGAGCTTGCAGGTAAGTTAAAAGCAACGCCGCTCCTTGTGACGGAGAATGCGCCGGCGGAGGCAGAGCGCTATGGGGAAAATATCGCGGCATTGAAGGAAGCACTTGCGGCATTGGGTGATGAGCAGGCTAAGCTTAAGCTAAAGAGCGACAGCGATATAAATGAGCATGCGCAGACAACAGCGCAGCTGCAGATTTGCAGTAACAATATAGAGAAGCTTGAAAAAGAGCTTGCGGGGGCTAAGGACAGGGAGCGGGAGCTTGCTGCACTTGCGAAGGTGTACGGTGAGCCGGATACGGATAATCTGCTTAGGTCACTTGGAGGTATTTATGACAGAATACTTTCACAGCGTGAACAGTTAAGAAATAAGAAGAGTGAGACGCAGGGCTATATAAGCGCCATAGAGAACCTTAAACCTGTAGATTCCGATGGTGTTAAGAGAATGTGCGAATATCTTTCGAGCAGATATGAGGGAAGCGTTGTGAGCGGCGCCGAATATCTGAGGGAGAAAACAAGCGATGAATGTGCTGCACTCGCGGCACGTTTTCCGTACCTTCCGTATTCCGTGCTTGCGGGTGAGGACTATGACAGTATATGCCGTGACAGGAATGTGATGGCAATGGACTGCGGAGTAGTCCCGATAATAAGACTGTCGGCAGTGGAAGCACTGTTAGAGAACGATAATGAACCGGCGGTGCCGCAGGATGATGACAACTATATGCTTGCGTGCCGTGACCTGTCATTTATATATGATGAGGCGGGACGTCAGGCGGGGATAAGGAAGGCGTCGGAGGAGCTTGAGCAGATAAATGCAGAGCTTGTGAAGCTTGAGGACAGATATGAGGCGGTAAAGAGCGACTATGAGAGGGTGAGCGGTTATGTATGCACACCACTGAAAAATACTTCCCAGCTTGAGCTGCTTCTTGCAGGTCAGAGGTCGGAGCTTGAACAACTTGGCAGCCGGCTTGAAAGACTTGCCGATATCAATGAGGGCGCAAAGGAGCGCTCAATGCAGATATCAGACCGGAGGTCGGAGCTTGAAAGGAAGCTTTCGAAAAGTATTGAGATAAGGGATAAGCTTGAGGATATAGTGCGCCTCAGTGAAAGGCTTGCCGAGTATTCAAAGGAGATAAAAAAGAGCGAAGCTGATAAAGAGTCGGCAGTCAAGGCAAGGAGGCTCTCAAAGGAGCTGTGCGAGAGCAGGGAGAGGGCATTTAAGGAGCTGGAGAATAAAAGAAATATACTTCAGGAGACTATAGCTAAGATAAAAAAGACATGGGAGCGGTACGCTCCTTACTATAAGGAGCAGGCAGACACCGAAGCTGAACAGGAAAAAGCGAATGTCACGGCAGACGAGATAGACGCGAAATTTAATGCGATATATTCACTTATCACTGATGAGCTGGGTGATATAGCGGACAAGGAAAAGCTCATGTCTAACTGCACGGCGGCAATGGAAAAGGCGGAGCGCTCGATGCTTTACAGAGGTGTGAGCCTTGAGAGGGCAAAGGAGCTTGACAGCCGTGGACTTTTAAAGGAGAAGAGCAATGCGCAGATAAATGCCATGGCTGATGAGCAGGAGAAGCTCAGGCAGAACATGAAGAACCTGCAGGGGGAGCTTGATGCTGCCAGCACACAGATGAACAGGATTGAGGGAAGCTGTGAGTACGCGAAAAGAAGCTATGAGGAGCATTACGGAGAGTATATGCCTGTGGAAATAAATAATCCTCAGGAATATGCAGGGCAGCACAAGGCGGAGCTTTCGAGGCTTAAGAAGGAGCTTTCAAGATTTTCGGGGCTTGAAAAGGATAATCTCAAGGAGCAGACGGCATGTATGGTGATGCAGAAGGATCTTGAACGCATGGTAAGGACTGCCGCTCCGGATGCAGATGATATTATAAGCCGGATGACAACCGAGGGCGCGGATGAAGGCAGTGTGTCCGATGAGAAGCTCACCAACGAAATGTATGAGGAGGCAGGGCGTACCTTTGACGGTGTGTTGAAGGAGGAACAGAAAAAGCGCACTGCATTCACCAGGGCACGAGATCTGCTTGTCGATGAGCTTATGAGTCTTAATGCGTATGAGCTTGCACAGGAGGTGAAGCAGAATGTCCTTCCTCCGCAGACGCAGGAGGAGGCAGCGGCTCTCACGGATGCGCTTGGAACAACCAAGGACTGTATTGAATTAGAGCGCGGCAGAATAAGCAAGGGCATTGAGGACATGGAGCTTATTAAGAGCAATTTTGAGAACAGATGTGTCCAGATATGCACCAATATACGCTCTGAGCTTGAAAGGCTGGATAAGCTTTCAAGAATCACTCTTGACGAAGAGGCTATTCCGGTATTGTCATTACAGATTCCGTATGTGAAGGAAGAAATGTATAAAGACAGGATGTCTGTATATATTAATGAGACGGTATCCCTGGCAGAGGGCTTCAGGACTATGGACGAGAGGCTTAAATTCATAAGGGGAAGGCTCTGCTGGAAGAGACTGTTCTCCGTCATAGTTACGGACATGAACAGTATAAGATTAAGCCTGTACAAGCGTGAGAGGATAAAGGATCAGAGCCGTTATCTGCGCTATGAGGAGGCAGTCGGAAGTACAGGGCAGTCACAGGGTATATATATCCAGTTCCTTGTCTCTGTGATCAATTATATTGCAAGCATAAACGCAGGAGGAAAAGAGGCAGCAGTGCTCGGAAAGACGATATTCATTGATAATCCGTTCGGTGCGGCGAAGGATATATATATCTGGGAACCTATCTTTAAGCTTTTAAAGACCAACCATGTCCAGCTCATTGTCCCGGCACGAGGAGCTACTCCGGCTATAACAGGACGATTCGATGTCAATTATGTACTTGGACAGAGACTTGTGGATAAAAAACAGCAGACAGTTGTGGTCGATTACCACAGTCAGGTAGCAGAGAGCGAACTTGAATACGAAAGACTAACTTTTTCACAGGAAAGTTTTGATTTTCTCTAGGTGCTGTGATAAACTGGAAAAAAGCATGTAATGTGAGGTGAACATATTGGACAAGTATGAGTTGACCATTAAGATAGAAAAACTGGATAAGCTTGTAAAGAGCGGGGATTATGTCAATGCTGCCAAGGTTGCTGAGCAGCTTGAATGGAAGAAGATGAAACAGTGGACAGTCATGTCCAATGCCATAGAGGCGTATGTTGCAACAGGGAAATATGATAAGGCGAGAAATGTGTGCATTTATGCCTATAACCGTAAGCTTGGCGGAAGGAGACTTCTGGCAACTCTTATGGAGATGTATGTCAAGCTCGGTGAGCTGGATGATGCGGAGGAGATTTATCAGGAATATGTGGAGCTGGCACCGCGCGATGTGACCGGATATATCCTTCTGTATAAGTTAAAGCGCGCTAAGAAGGCACCTGTCGAGGAGCTTATAACCATTCTTCAGAACTACAAGGATAAGGAGCTTGACGAGGAGTATGAGTATGAGCTTGCGCTTCTCTACAGCGAGGCAGGACTTACCGACAAGTGTGTGAGGGAATGTGATGAGCTGGTGCTGTGGTTCGCAGATGGAATATATGTCGAGAAGGCGTTGAGACTTAAGCAGATGTATGTTCCGCTGACACCGGGGCAGATGGAGAAGCTTGCAAGGCTTGAGAAGCTGTCCTCGCTCGGAATAAACAGCTCAGCTGTGTATGACGGCATGGGCGGTGAGCCGGCGCAGACGGAAGCTGCAGCAACAGAGGCAGAGCCGGACACAGCTTATGGATATGGTGACCGTGCGTACAATAATCATGGATACGATACTGACAACGCCGGTGCGTATGATAATGGAGAATATGATACCCGCGATATTAGTGCGTACGAACAACATGAATATGATACCCACGATACCCGACAGGACTATAATATGTCTTATGAGCCGACAGCTGAGGAAGCAGAGGACTATGACAAAGAGGCATTATATGCCCTTGATGAAGAACAGGAGCAACATGAGCAGCAGAAGCCGGGTATTGTTGAGGAGCCTGTGAGCCATGAAGCGGAGCCGGAAGAAACGGAAGAGCCGGAAGAGCCAGAAGAGCCGGAAGATTATGCCGAAGAGGCGGATTCTGCGGATGAGGAGAACAAGCCGGTATACATTGATGATATAGGAAACACAACAGAGTGGTCACCTATAGATATCGATAATGCTATATCAGCGCAGCCGGAGCCTGAAAAAGAAGTTAAACCACAGCCTTTAGAGAAAAAGCCTGCAAAGACAGCTATAAAAGAAGATATGCAGAAGCTTGAGCCGGATTATGATATAAGTATAAAGGTTCCCGACTATTCAGTATATGACACCAGAAACGTGCAGCAGGAGCTTAAGGCGAATGTCAATGAGATAATGGAGGCATATAAGAACAGGGAGAGAACCGAGGCACTCAGGGAAGCGGCACAGCTTGAAGATATACAGGATGATTCTGAGCCTACGAAGGAAATTATAATCAACAAGCACCAGTGGCGCAAGGCGTCAAGGAATGCAGCAAAGACACATGACGACAATGGAAAAAAGGCTTCGCCCGGCAGTACTGTGTCCGACAGCAGGCTGCCAGATATTAATTCCCTGAAAAATGCCGATATAAGAGAAGTCACGCAGCAGCTTACGCTTGAACAGATGTCGGAGCTTGTAGCACAGCTTCAGGCTGAGCAGGAGCGGAGAAGGAGGGAGGCGGCAGCAGACCGCGAAGCCAACTCCTCACAGATGGACATAACACAGTGGCTTTCCGATTTAGATGATGAGGATGATGAGAAGCAGCCTGATAATCGTGCCACAAGGGAGATTCCTGTAGCTGAGATTAAGAAGATGGTTATGCCTGTCAAATCAGAAGAGGAGCAGGCTGAGGCACCACAGCAGCATACCCAGGACAGAAGGCGGGAGCCTGCACAGACTGAGCAGAAGGCAGATGACTACAGCAAAGAGGAGAGGGAGGCTCTCGAGAGGACGGTCAGGGAGATAGCTGCGTCAATCAATCCGGATGAGAAACCGAAGGCAGAATCAGATAAGCAGGAGCCAGAAGCTGAGGAGGAAGAATTCGAGGAGATTCCGGATATAGATGACAATGAGAGCATCGAAGAGGAAAATGATGTAAACGATGAGTCAGATGAAACAGGAGGTGTGCCTGATCTTGAACATGCGATAAATGCAGGAATAGAGCAGATAATCGAGGATAATGCCAAGGCAGCTGTAGGAGTTTCTGATTCGGGAAGATATCTGCTCAAGGATGAGGAGAGAGTATATCTTGACAGATACTTATATATGTCCGGCATGGAGAAGAGGTTGTGCAGATACATCGGAGCTAAGAGAGCTGAGGCTGTGGGAAAGCTTGATAATGCAGGGCATGCAGCCATCATGGGCAGCCGCACCACTGACAAGACAGCCTTTGCAATCAATCTGTTTAAAGCACTTCATGCGTATGACGAAGACCGTGACCAGAAGCTTGCGCGCATATCAGCGGAAAAGATAAATGAGAAGGGCTATGAGGTGTATGCGGATAAGCTCGCAGGTCAGACTCTCGTAATTGAGAATGCAGGACGGTTAAAGAGGGAAACACTTGTCTCAATGATGAAGCTTAGTCGCAACACATTGTTTATTATCATGGACGAAGAGTTCGAGATAAATAAGCTCTTTGCGGACAATCCGGATATTGCAGATAATTTCACGGGCTGCTTTTTACTTAAGCAGTATACGGTAAATGAGCTTGTGGATATTGCCAAGGATTATGCGGAGAGTCAGGGATGGAGAGTCGAGGATAAGGCACTTTTAAAGCTGTATCTGATACTCAGCCAGGTTCCGAATGATGATCAGGGTAATGTTGTTGAACTGGTAAAGGAGATAATGAACCACGCTGCAGGACATGCGAAAAACAGGCTTGGCAATAAGCTTTTCGGCAGATTCCGTTCTGTTCTTACCATCAAGGAGGGTGACTTAAGCTCAGAGGATGAGTATGAAGATGACGAGGACGAAGATAATACGGAAGCTGAGGAGGATACGCAGCCGGATGACTCTATAGAGAATGACAGGGATAAGCCTAAAAAAGAGAAAAAATCACGGGCCTGGAAGAAGAATAAGCAGGCAGAGAAAAGGGCTTTTTCTGATGATACAGAAGATAATGACGACTATGATGAAGATGATGAGTACGACGATGACTATGATGATGACGATGATTATGATGAATAGTCGACATTAGAAGGTATGCTATTATTGGCAGACAATATTAAAATATAACCTGGAGGAGAAAGCAATGGGAAATGTAAGGGAAACAATTGAGAGCGGCAAAGCTGTTCTCGGAATCGAGTTCGGTTCAACAAGAATTAAGGCGGTACTCATTGATGAGAAGCATACACCGATAGCAGGGGGAAGTCATGAATGGGAGAACCGCTATGAGAATGGTGTGTGGACATACAGCCTTGATGATATATGGGGAGGTCTTACAGACTGTTATGCATCGTTGAAGGCGGATGTAAAGGAAAAATACGGAGTTACACTCAAAAGGCTTGGGGCAATAGGCTTTTCAGCCATGATGCACGGCTACATGGTATTTGATAAGGATGGGCAGCTTTTAGTTCCGTTCAGGACATGGAGAAACAGCATAACCGAGGAGGCATCCGACGAGCTTACTTCACTTTTTAATTACAACATTCCTCAGAGATGGAGCATTGCCCATCTTTATCAGGCAATGTTAAATAATGAGGAGCACCTTCCGCGTATTGACTACATGACAACACTGGAGGGCTTCATACACTGGAAGCTTACCGGAAAGAGGGTTATCGGTGTCGGTGAAGCTTCCGGCATGTTCCCAATTGATACTGCTGCTAAGAATTATAATGCAAATATGGTAGGCAGATTCGACTCGCTCATCGAGGAGAGAAATGCACAGGGAGACAAGGCACAGCTTCCATGGAGACTCATGGATATTATGCCGAAGGTGCTTCTTGCGGGTGATGAGGCAGGAGTTCTCACAGCAGAGGGCGCAGCGCTCCTTGATAAGGATGGTGACCTTGAGGCGGGAATACCTATGTGCCCGCCTGAGGGAGATGCCGGAACCGGAATGACAGCCACCAACGCTGTTGCGGTGAGAACAGGAAATGTATCAGCCGGAACAAGCGTATTCGCGATGATAGTCATGGAGAAGGAGCTTTCCAAGGTATATCCTGAGATTGACCTTGTCACAACACCTACAGGAAATCTTGTATCCATGGTTCATTGCAACAACTGCACATCCGACCTCAACGCATGGGTCAACATATTCAAGGAGTTCGAGGAAGCTCTCGGAATACCTGTTGATATGAATAAGCTCTTTTCGATCCTCTACAATAAGGCAATTGAGGGAGATGCAGACTGCGGCGGACTTATGTCCTATGGCTACATATCGGGCGAGAATATCACTCACATGGAGGAGGGAAGACCTCTGTTTGTGAGAAATACCAACAGTAATTTCAGTCTTGCCAACTTTATGAGAACACACCTTTACACATCACTCGGTGCTCTTAAGATAGGACTTGACATCTTACTAAAGGAAGAGGGTGTTAAGGTGGATTCCATCACAGGACACGGCGGACTCTTTAAGACCAAGGGGGTCGGCCAGAGCTTCCTTGCGGCAGCCATGGACGCTCCTATAACCGTCATGGAGACAGCAGGCGAGGGCGGCGCATGGGGAATGGCACTTCTTGCAGCATACATGATTAACAAAAATGACGGTGAGACACTTGACGATTACCTGAATAACAAGGTATTTGCCGGACAGACGGGAAGCACATTGGAGCCTGCAGCGGAGGATGTCAAGGGCTTTGATGAGTTTATCGAGCGATATAAGGCAGGCCTTGCGGTAGAAAGAGCGGCAGTGGATTCACTTTAATTTGAACGCAGAATAGGCAATCCCCCGCTTCAAGTGCGTAGAGCACTAAGCGGTGGGTAAGGGGGATGCGAATTGCGTTCATGAGCAGGTAGCGAAAGCGGATTGCGAATGTCCGCTTTACTAATCAATCACTTATATATAGATCCGAGGCGTCAAAACATGCCGATTTAATTTAAGAGTGTATATAAATGTTTTGATACCGGAATCATATAAACAACGAGAAGGGAAGGTTTTATTATGTTAGAAGCGTTAAAAAAAGAAGTATACGAGGCTAATATGGAGCTTGTAAAGAGGGGACTTGTAATCTACACATGGGGAAATGTCAGCGGTATCGACAGGAAGAGCGGACTTGTTGTAATCAAGCCGAGCGGTGTCGAGTATGATGTGATGACACCGGATGACATGGTTGTTGTGGATATGGACGGAAAAGTAGTTGAGGGTAAGTATAAGCCTTCATCGGACACGGCTACACATCTTGTGCTCTATAAGCAGTACTCGGAGATTGGCGGTGTTGTACATACACATTCTAAGTGGGCAGTCACATTCGCGCAGGCGGGAATGGATATTCCGGCATTCGGAACAACACACGCAGACTATTTCTACGGCGATGTTCCATGCACAAGGGACTTGACCGCGCAGGAAATCTATGAGGCTTATGAGCTTAACACAGGAAATGTCATTGTAGAGACAGTCGGCGACACGGACGCCCTTGCCATTCCGGGAATCGTGGTAAAGAACCATGGCCCATTCGCATGGGGCAAGACTGCCAAGGGAGCCGTATATAATGCGGTGGTTCTCGAGGCTGTCGCAGAGATGGCATACAACACCATGACACTCAACCCTAGAGTACAGAGAGTGCCACAGCACCTTCTTGACAAGCATTACTTTAGAAAGCACGGAGCAAATGCCTACTACGGCCAGGGCGAGAACGAGGACCACTAAGCTTTTGGGACAGGGGTCAGACCCCGTGTCCCAAGTCTGGGACGCGGGGTCTGACCCCCTGTCCCGGCGCAAAGGAGTTGTCTGGCGATTAAAAGAAAATATGAAATAAATTGCGTGAATTAGAGGTGGATTTTGTACTGCACGGGCAGACAGAATCCACCTTTTTGCATGCGGCACCGGGGGTGTGATTCTAAATAGTACTTGTTAGTGCCATAAATGACTGCTATAATAATATAAAATAACAAATTAGGAGTAATGCGTCTGTATAAGAGGCGCAAGTCAATTATGGCATTTTACTTATTGGGAGATTGTATAAGAGAACAGAGAGAGAGACTTGGAGTTACGCAGGAGGAGCTGTGCGAGGGAATATGCTCTGTGCCTACATTGTCTAAAATAGAAAATGGCAGACAGGGCATGAGGTTAAACCAGTATATTGCAATTATGGAGAGGTTGGGGTTGCCTGTAGAACCTTTAGGAGTGCGGGTCACAAATGATGAAATGTACTGGTATAACATTAAGAGGGAAATAAGACATAGGCTGGCTTCACAGAAAGAGGATGTGGAGGAACTGCTGGATGAATTGAAGAATTGTCCGATTGGAATGGATAACATGACTGAGCAGTATATCACATTTGTGAGAGCCGGACTTAGGAGAGAAAAAGCTGGTTTTGATGATGAAATGCTTGAGTTGTTATTGCATGCAATACATTGTACCTATAGAAATTTTGATATAAACCAGGTAAACAGCGTTAAGCTTCTTACCACGGATGAAATTTTGATAATTAATTGTATTGCCAGTGTGCTTAGGAAGCAGGGAAAGACCATGCAGGCAATAATGTGGCAGAAGTTTTTAAAGGAATACTTAGAGCACAGCAATGCTGATTATGATGAGATTGTAAATACATATCCGCTTATATTATTTAATCTCAGTAATTTGCTTATGGAGTGTAAAAAATATAATGAAGCACTGGAACTTTGTTCAACGGGTATAGAGTATTGTAATAAACATGGAAAACTTAATATGTTCATGCAATTATTGTACAATAAGTCGATATGCCTTGCAGAGTGCGGGGACAAAAAGCAGGCAGCACAGTTCATGACAACTGCCTGTATCATAGCAAAGGCAAGAGGTGATGAGCATAGAGCTGCCATTATTGATGAGACATTTGATGAATATAAACTAGATAAACTTATGCCGTGAAAATGTCATCTTCAAATGTTTGACATTCAATGAAATTGTCAGAAGATGGGGGTGTCTTGTCCGTGGCAGCTACAATATGGGTACATACATTTAAAAACAATAAAAATGAAATTACCAAAATGATATTTCTTTTCTTCATAAGATAAACCTCCTAAATCTGATTATATAACTCAGGATACAACAACATAAATGAAAAGACCATTAAGCTACAAGAAAATTAAAATTTTCCTGTAACTTAATGGTCATATTGAAGAAAGAGTGTTATGCTTTGGTTGTATTCGGATATAGGAACATTAAACAGTAGCATAAAAAGAACATAAGAATGGGAGGTACAACTACAATGAAGAAAAAAATCAATTTATTTATTGCAATGATTTTGTCCGTGACGATGTTGTTCGGAAGTACAGTGTGTTTTGCCGCAGAGAATGACGCAGAGGTGGATAATACGCTGAGCGTGCAGAGTAATGAGAGTGTCAGGGCGGCAAGGTCTATGACAGGCAAAAAAACTGTAGCTATGGGTGTTCGTGATACAGGAGTTATTGTATATGTAGATCTTTATTTTGCATATGATAGTGGATATACGGGGTGGTTTACGGGAGCAAATCTTAATGGAGTATATACACCTAATGGAATTAGTGTGGAGTTTAAGGGATTGGGTACAAGTGAAACGGGAAATAGCAGTTATATTACAGTGACGGCAACGGTTGAGCTTAATGGTGATTTTATGTACACTGTATCAGGAACATTCTATGTAGACGAATGGGGCGAAGTATACTACAACTAACATTTGACAGGCATATTTAAAATGTAAATTCACAACAACCCAAGCCGCGATAATCTTATGTTATCACGGCTTGGGTTAAAGTGGTATAAAGGAGAACCATTATGAATAAGAAAAAAAGATACAGTATATCCGTGTTCTTACTACTGGTGGTAATGACCATTACCGCATGTACCGGAAAACAATCAGATTCAACAGATAATGATATTGTGGCATATAAGCCGCAGTATTCCCAGTATGATTTAACATTCGATGCTTCAGCAGGAGTGGAGCCTAACTTCTATGGAATGTTCGTTCAGGGAGATAGCCTGTACTGTATCTCAAGAGACGATAGCAGAATGGACACGGTCAATATAATTGATATTTCGACAGGGGAACATAGTGAGAAACGGCTTGACTCCACGGCAAGCTATTACAGAACCGGGATGGGTTTTGCGGGCTTTAAATCCAAGAAGCTCACTATATATGACGAGAATTTCGACAAGACAGGTGAGGTGGATTTAAGTAAATTTATTGCAGAGCTGAATGCGTCAGGGGAATCTCTATTAATATATAATGGCAGCAATATTACTATGGATACAGAGGGCAATATCGGGATAGTGAGCAATATGAATACACTCTATATGGTTGACGCGAACGGAATGTTGCTGTCAAAGACGGAGTGTCCTGATAATATGAGCAGAATAGAAATGGTATTTGTTACCAATGCAGGAAGCTGGTATATTGTGTGTGGTGGTATGAATTATGGTGACACAGTATTCTACCCGGTGGATATAAAAAGTGGAACACTCGGTGATGGGATGGAAGATATACTGTATGGTGATAACAATACAGTGGTAGATATATGTCCGGTGGATGCGGATGATTTTTATATTTTTTCCCGAAATTATGTATATAGATATATTTCGGAAAGCTCGACTTCCGAAGAGTTGTGCTGTCTCAGAGATTATGGTGTGGAGATAGACAGCCAGGTAATGGGTGTTGGAAGTGGATTCGGGATGTTTGCAGATAATACGCCGGGAATTATAAATTACACCAGAAGTCAGACGAATGGGAATGCGGATGTAAGGGATATAGAGCTTGTAACATTTGTCAGGACAGAGGGAAAGGTGTCACAGAGGACGGAGCTTGTCGCTGCAACAATATCTGAGCCTTCCTTTAAAGAACGTGAGGCGGTCATGCGGTTTAACAAGTATAATCCCGATTACTATATCACTTTCAAGACATATTTGGATGAGGATTATCACACGGATGATAGAAAGGAGAAAGTCCGACTTGCCCGGCAGAGCTTTAACAATGACCTTGTGAGTGGTAAGGGGGCGGACATATATTTTTCGCCTTATGGAGAACTTGATTTTGAGAATCTTGGACAGAAAGGTGCGCTTGCGGATTTATATGAATTTATAGACGCGGACAGCGATATAAGCAGGGATGACTTTGTGCAGAGTATCCTTAAGGCTATGGAATATAAGGGAAAGCTGTATGCTGTGTCGCCTGATTTCAGCCTTAATACAATAGTTGGAAAGAAATCACTTCTGGGGCAGTATGATAAGTGGGATTACAATGCTGTGTATGAGCTTGCAAAGAGCCACCCTGATGCAATACTTTTTGCGAACAGTAATCAGGAGAAAAATCTTGACAAATTTATGGCGTATTCGCTGGATATGTTCTATAACAGTGATACGGCGGAGTGCAGCTTTGACTCAGAGCAGTTCATAAAGCTGCTTGAACTGGCAAAGGGCAGTGGCACGGAATATGACAGCAGTGCCGATATCGGAGAGCTTCTCACGGATGAGAAGGTACTTCTGTATGAGGCACCGATAATTTTCTGGTATAATACACAGCTTTTGCCGTATTATTTTGGTGAGGATATAAGCTATGTCGGGTATCCGTCGAACGCTGAGAGTGGAACAGTGCTCAGATATTATTATCAGTGGGCTGTCAGCGGGCAGTCACAGCACAAGGATGGTGCATGGCAGTTTATAAAGAGCCTTTTTGACGATGCGTATCAGAAGAGCTGCTTTTATTTTCCTGTGATGAGGTCAAGCTTTGATGATGAGATAACTGAGGCGATGAATTATAGCGGAAGGAGTAAGACAGATCTTGCAAATGGTGTGGAAGTGCAATTACATGCCATGACCCAGGCGGAAGCAGAGGAGTTCCGCCAGCTTGTCGATAATGCAACGCTTGTTTACAAGCCCTATGATACAGTGAAGAGCATAATAAAGGAAGAGGCAGAATACCTCTTTGACGGAGTGCGCAGTGCGGAGGAGACCGCGGCGATAATACAGGACAGAGTGAAGCTCTATCTTGAGGAGAACAACTAGCTGGGACAGGGGTCTGACACCGGCGTCCCATGCTTGGGACACCGGTGTCAGACCCCTGTCCCAATTTTGCGTATTGTTTTTTTGGAAAAATTATTCTATACTGGATTTCCGGCGGCATAAGCCGTATACATTATTGTGTAAAGGGAGAAATTCGGAAGATGAGCAGTGAAGTAAATAAGGTAAGCAGGGATTTGACGAGCGGACCTTTGGCAAAGCAGATTCTGGTATTCAGTATACCGCTTGTGCTGTCTAACCTGTTGCAGGTGCTCTTTAATATGTCGGATATTGCGGTGGTCGGGCAGTTCGCCGGCTCACATGCGCTGGGAAGTGTTGGGTCGACAACCACGCTGGTGACGCTGTTTACCACGTTTTTGATAGGTGTGTCGGGCGGTGTGAATGTGATGACGGCGCAGTACATAGGTGCGAAGAAGGACAAGGATGTGCGTGAGGTCGTTCATTCGGCTGCGTGGATGTGCGCGCTCATGGGTGTGATACTGCTTCTGTTCGGGCAGGTGTTTTCAAAGCTTATTCTTGAAGTTATGAAGACCAAGGAAGAGCTTATAGACGGAGCCGCACTGTATCTTAGAATATATTTTCTCGGAATGCCTGCACTTGGAATATACAATTTCGGTAATGCGGTATTTTCGGCTGTCGGAGATACCAAGAAGCCTGTGTATATACTGGCATTTTCGGGTGTTGTGAATATTCTGCTCAATCTGTTTTTTGTCATAGTGTGCAGGCTTTCGGTTGCGGGGGTTGCCATCGCCAGCGTCACGTCGCAGTATATGTCGGCGGTGCTCATAATGATAGCACTTATGAAGGCGGATGAGAGAATACGTTTTTCGCCAAAGTATCTTAAGCTCTATCCGGACAAGGCAAAGGATCTTTTCAAGCTGGGCTTTCCGGCGGGAATACAGAACGCGATATTCCAGTTTGCCAACCTTTTTGTTCAGGTCGGCGTCAATTCGTTTGATGCGGTCATTGTCGAGGGAAATTCGGCGGCAACCAACGCGGACGCGCTTGTATATGATGTCATGGCGGCATTCTACACAGCCTGCGCAAGCTTCATGGGGCAGAACTATGGGGCAAGAAACAAAAAGAGAGTGCGCAACAGCTACACCATAAGCCTTGCCTATTCATTTGGAATCGGAATGGTAATGGGAATCACGCTCAACATATTGGGGCGTCCGTTCCTGTCACTTTTTACCAAGGATGCCGCAGTTATGGACGCGGGTATGCTGCGTCTTAACATTATGAGCATATCCTACGGCTTCTCAGCATTTATGGACTGTACAATAGCAGCTTCAAGAGGTCTGGGAAAGACGGTTGTACCAACGTACATAGTAATAATGGGCTCATGCGTGTTCAGAGTGATATGGATATATACGGTATTTGCGTATTTTAAGACGGTTCCGTCACTTTACATATTGTATATATGTTCGTGGACGCTCACCGCGATTGCGGAGTTTATATACTTTATGAGGATTTATAAGGAGCATATAAAGGTACTGTAAATGGTGGAAGCTCTATACAGAAGTCGTTGATTGTTGCGGTGAATAATTTACTATATAATTGAATTTTTTTGATAAAAATGAGAAAAAACCCCACAAGGTCACAGCTTGTGGGGTTTTTTCTCATTTATTCTTTACAGATTTTACTTCGTCATACCACACTATTTCTTCAACACAAATTTTCCGACAAGCTGCTGCAAGGTATCCGCCTGAGCCGACAGCTCTTCGCTTGTAGCGGATGTCTCCTGTGCTGCCGAGGAGTTGGACTGGACAACCTCTGCAATCTGGTTGACACCTTCTTTTGCCTCATCCATAGCCTTTGACTGAGTGTCCGAAGCTTCGCTCAGTGCTCTTGATGTCTCTGCAATGGACTGGATTCCGTCTATTACGGAGGTGAGGGCTTCCGCTGCACTGCGTGCAGCATGGTTGCCGTCATCAATCTCCTTAAGAGCACCCTCTATAAGCTCGCGTGTATCCACAGCGGACTTGGCACTCTGCTCGGCAAGCTGGCGGATCTCATCTGCGACTACGGCAAAACCACGGCCTGCGTCCCCTGCCCTTGCTGCCTCGATTGAAGCATTGAGTGAGAGAAGGTTGGTCTGGCTTGCGATGTCCTCTATGTTGGCTGTGATATTCTCAATCTTTCTCGAAGTCTCTGTTATGCGGACCATAGCCTCGGACAGCTTCTGCATCTGAACCCTGCTGTCATCAGCCTGTCTGGCATAATCAACCGCCTGCTTATGGGCTTCCTTAAGATTCTTGGCTGATTTATCGACCTCCTCAGTGATATTGGTAATAGTCGAGGTGAGCTCTTCAATAGCGCCTGCCTGCTCTGTGGCACCCTCTGCAAGGGATTGTGCGGACTGCGCAAGGTTGTCGGAGCCGGCGGCTACCTGTTTGGAAGCCTCATCAACCTGTGTGAGCGTTGCTATCATCTGGTGCTTGAGCTTCTGCATGGAGGTGAGCATGATGGAAAACTTACCGACATACTTGTCATGGCAGCCTGAGGTCGCTATGAAGTTGCCATCAGCCATCTCTCCTAGCACATATCCGATATCGGATATGAGTGTGTTGAGCTCTTCAGCCATGTATTTTGAATCGGCTAACATCTCTGCAATCTCGTCATCGTAGTTACTCTCAGGGAATGGACTGTCCAGGTCGCCTGCGGCAAGCAGCTTAAGACGCTTTGAAGTATCAGCAAGAGTGGCTTCAATTTCATTGGCGAACTTATTGCTGACCTTGTTAGACTGTAATCTTGTGGCAGCTATGAGGAGTAATATTACTGCGATGCATACAAATTCTATAATATTGAGCTGGCGTTTATATGCATTGCCTTTGGTAACATAGCAGTCCATGAGCTGCTTCATATAGCCATAGATGGTATCGTATTCGGGAGTAAGCTTGTTCATCTCAAGACGCTGTGCATTGTTGCTTGCGTTTACATCGGAGGTTGCCCCCTGCCTTATAATCTCGTCGGACAGTGTCCAGTAATCATCTATGACGCTGCTTATATTGTCACATATTTTTTTTGCTTCAGAATAATTGCACTGCTCTGTTATAGAATTGAAATAGGTAGTAAAGCTATCTCTTTTATCAAAATAAATTTCCTGCTGTTCACTGATTGAGCCGGCATCCAGATAACCGATAACAGCGCGCAGGGCACTTCTTGAATCGGCGAAAACAGTCATCGCCTTACCGATGTCGCCCTGAATAAAGCCATATGACTTTAGGGAGTGGTTGAACTGTACGCTGGTAAATACAATTAAAATGATGGCAAGCACAATGGATATGCTCGTAATGTTGGTGATAAGGTTGAAATTTTTTCGCAGTCTGGTGTGAATACGCTGGCTGTCATTTGTTTTTTTTCTGTCTTCCATTAAGAATACACTTCCTTTCGCAATAAATAAATCTTGCCAAGCCGGGTTTTCACGGCTTGAAATATTTTTTGTAACACCCTGTCATTAGGATAGCATTTTTGTTAAAAAATGGAAACAATATTTTGAAAATTTTGCAAAAAAAAGTTATAAAATACCATAATTAAATCAAAACATGTAAAAAATCTCTGCGATGTAATTTATTATTACTTTTGGCAACAAAATGAGCAACAGATGGGCATAATTTGAAGAAAAATGCTTTGACAATATGGCGGTATGGCTTTAAAATGACTATAGGTGAAACAATTTATATAGTTGTTTTCCAAATGTTTTTTAATCTAAGAGAGCGAAAGCGGAACAGGAGAGGTAATATGAAGTTTTTTATTGACACAGCGAAGGTTGAAGACATTAAGAAAGCAAATGACATGGGGGTTATTTGCGGAGTAACAACGAACCCATCTTTAATTGCAAAAGAGGGCAGAGATTTTAATGAGGTTATCAAGGAGATAGCATCAATTGTTGACGGTCCGATAAGTGGTGAGGTTAAGGCTACAACCCAGGATGCTGAGGGTATGATTAAGGAAGGAAGAGAGATTGCAGCTATCCATCCTAACATGGTTGTCAAGATTCCTATGACTGTTGAAGGACTTAAGGCTACCAAGGTTCTCGCTTCAGAGGGTATCAAGGTTAATGTTACACTTATCTTCTCGGCTAATCAGGCGCTTCTTGCAGCGAGAGCGGGTGCAGCTTATGTTTCCCCATTCCTTGGAAGACTTGATGATATATCACAGCCGGGCATTGAACTTATCCGTACAATCTCAGATATTTTCATGAATTATCCTGAGATTGAGACAGAGATTATTGCAGCCAGCGTCCGCAATCCAATCCATGTAACAGACTGCGCACTTGCAGGTGCTGACATTGCAACGGTTCCTTATTCGGTAATCGAGCAGATGACTAAGCACCCGCTCACAACAGCAGGTATTGATAAGTTCGTTAAGGATTATGAAGCTGTATTCGGAAAGCAGAACTAATATATAAAAAGGAGGTTTTTTATCTATGCGCGACAATGTAGAAAATATGTCCGTTAATGCCATTCGTGTTCTTGCGGCTGACGCTGTTCAGAAGGCTAATTCAGGACATCCGGGACTTCCTCTTGGCTCAGCGGCTATGGCTTATGAGCTCTGGGCTAATCACATGAATCACAATCCGGCAGACCCTAAGTGGTTCAACAGGGACAGATTCATATTATCGGGTGGACATGGTTCTACTCTTTTATACTCACTTCTCCATCTTTTTGGATATGGACTTACTAAGGAAGATCTGGCTCAGTTCCGCCAGTGGGGTTCACTCACACCGGGTCACCCTGAGTATGGTCATACAGTAGGTGTTGAGGCTACAACAGGACCTCTTGGAGCAGGCATGGGTATGGCTGTAGGTATGGCTGTAGCGGAAGCACATCTTGCCGCTGTATTTAACAAGGATAATTACCCGGTTGTTGACCATTATACTTATGTTCTCGGCGGTGATGGATGTATGATGGAGGGAATTTCCTCCGAGGCATTCTCACTTGCGGGAACACTTGGACTTAGCAAGCTCATCGTGCTCTATGACTCCAACAAGATTTCCATAGAGGGTGGTACGGACATAGCATTTACCGAGGATGTAAAGAAGCGCTTCGAGGCGTTCGGCTTCCAGACACTTGTTGTCGAGGACGGTAATAATATTGAAGAGATCGGAAAGGCTATCGAGGAGGCTAAGGCTGACAAGACAAGACCTACAATGATTACGGTCAAGACAAAAATCGGCTACGGCTGTCCTGCCAAGGAGGGCAAGGCTTCCGCTCATGGCGAGCCTCTCGGTGCCGACAATGTGACAGCTCTCAAGGAGAACCTTGGCTGGCCGTCACAGGAGCCGTTCTATGTACCTGACGAGGTTTACGCTAATTACAAGGAGAAGGCCAAGAAGGGTGCCGAGGCTGAGGCGGCTTGGAACAAGCTCTTTGCTGAGTACTGCGAGGCATATCCGGAGATGAAGAAGCTCTGGGACGAGTATTTTGACGAGAATGCCGCAGAGAAGGTTCTTGATGATGAGAACTTCTGGAGCTATGAGGACAAGCCTCAGGCTACACGTAACCTCTCAGGTGTACAGATTAACAAGCTTAAGAATATGCTTCCTAACCTTATGGGCGGTTCAGCAGACCTTGCACCATCTACTAAGACATATATGTCCGATATGGGAGATTTTTCCAAGGATAATTATGCCGGAAGAAATATGCATTTCGGCGTAAGAGAGCTTGCGATGACTGCTATCGGCAATGGTATGATGCTTCACGGCGGACTTCACGCTTTCGTGTCAACCTTCTTCGTGTTCAGCGATTATGTCAAGCCTATGGCGAGACTCTCAGCTATCATGGGAGTACCTCTTACCTTCGTGCTCACACATGACAGCATCGGTGTCGGCGAGGATGGACCTACACATGAGCCTATCGAGCAGCTTGCAATGCTTCGTTCACTTCCGAACTTCACGGTATACAGACCTTGTGATGCGACGGAGACGGCAGCAGCATGGGCTTACGCAGTGACCTCTAAAAAGACACCTACAGCACTTGTTCTCACAAGACAGAATCTGCCTCAGATGGCTGGTTCCTCCAAGGAAGCTTTAAAGGGTGCCTATGTCATTGCTGACTCTGCAAAGAACGTACCTGATGCTATTCTTATCGCTTCGGGTTCTGAGGTATCACTTGCTGTAGATGCCAAGGCAGAGCTTATTAAGGATGGCATTGATGTGAGAGTTGTCTCCATGCCTTCTATGGATGTGTTCGAGCAGCAGAGCGATGAGTACAAGGAGTCCGTACTTCCTAAGAGCGTGAGAAAGAGAGTTGCCATCGAGGCGCTGTCAGACTTCGGCTGGGGCAGGTATGTAGGCCTTGACGGAGCTTATGTCACAATGCACAGCTTTGGTGCAAGTGCTCCTGCGGCTACACTCTTCAAGGAGTTCGGTTTCACGGTTGAGAATGTTGTCAGGACTGTTAAGGAACTCTGAAATTTAAGAATTTTTTGATTTTCAAATGGAAATTATATGAGTATAATTATGGCAGGGAGTGATATCTGGCTCCCTGCCTGTTATTTTATTTATAGGATTCATGTGTCAAAATATGACAATCAAAGCTAGGAGTGTATAACGTATTATGTTTATGCATATCAGCTCCGTTGTACGAAGCAAGATGTTCTAAGAACATCTAAGCTTCTCCCAAAAGTCATGATATGCATAAACATAATACGTTATACACAGCCAAATATATATATCATGTTTTGACACAGGAATGTTTATGCATAAAAATGTTTTCGATAGAACACAGGATACTGTGTGTATGCAGGTGTAAAGAATATCATAAAAGGGGAGATGGAAAATGAAAGAGAACAATAAACACATAATACTTGTATTGGGACTTGCGGCGTTGACAGCTGTCGCGGCGGCGGTTCTTACCTGCGTGCTCCTCATGCCTAAGCTTATGCTTGGCAGGAGACTTAATGAGATTCTTAAGGACACATATACATATAACGCTGAGGCTTCGGTTGCGGGGGTTGACATGGGAATACTGGGCGATGAGTTCAAGGGAAGTATTACCGGAAGCAGGAGCAATGATGTTATATATGGCAGCATATCGTATAAGGGCTTTGAGTGCCTTGAAATATATGTTGAAAATGATGGTAAAGTCATGCTCAACATTGAGAAGCTTTTTGAGAGTGCAGTAAATAAGGCGGAGGAGAAGACCGGACTTCCGCTTGATTTTATAAGGAATAAGCTGACGGATTTCACGATATCATCCAGCCAGATTGAGGATATAACCGGAGAGAAGCTTGTGACAATGGCTGATGCGGGCGTGACACATAACACACTTGAGGAGTTCGTACAGGCAGTGAAGCTTCTGTCCTCGTTCAAACA
>ENA-ORKV01000455-ORKV01000455.1-human-gut-metagenome-genome-assembly--contig:-NODE-455-length-50160-cov-4.516962_pt1 | contig 50160 bp, 45 predicted proteins | sample MGYA00243058_ERZ508805 | MGnify/ENA primary metagenome ERZ508805 (study PRJEB26277, sample SAMN04329770) | human gut metagenome | biome: human-associated habitat | host: Homo sapiens | place: USA...
ATTTCTTTTTCTTAAAATATATGCTATAGCATTTTTTAGCATTTTATCAACCTCCTATCTTCAGATTTTTTGCTTAAGAATATATAGCCTACGTAATTATATTATTCTTTTGATTTAATATTTTGACTCTAATTTCTTTTTTATTTATAATTCCAATTTCTTTAAATCTGCTATCAATACTATTTTTTCTATTATCACCTAATACGAAATATTCGTTGGGTTTCAAATTAATTTTGACTCCAGCTATCCCCGAATATTCAGTTATTAAATCGTCTGCTCTTTCATCATTAACGTAAACATAATTTCTTTTATTACTAATGTATCTCCAGGTGATGGCACTATTTTTTTTATAATTTTATTTTTTCCTTTTTTTATTACAACTACATCTCCATTTTTATAGCTGTTTAAAAATTTTTTTTCTAAACAAATTTGTTTATCTTTATATGTTGGATACATAGAATCACCATGAATTATGCAAAAGGAAATAAAAAAATTAGATATTATAAAGCAAATAATACCTAATATTAAAAGTTTTTGTAATTTCATATAAATCACCCCTTGAACAATTATACTTAAGATAATAATTATTAATCAATATTAAATTCTACAGCTATATTAAACGAATTATATTTCTCGTTTTCATATTTATAATCTACATCTTTTATAATTCTATATGTCCCTTTTGGTAATAAACCATATCCATTTTCCCAATCTAATTCTAATTCTACATTTTCACCTGCTTTTAATATAAAAGCTGGTAAATCGAAATTTAATTCGGCATTAATCTTATGCCATTTTCCATCCTTTTTTACTTCTATTTCATATGGACTACCATACTCATAATCTTTATCACTTTCATTAGTTAAAACGATAGTAGCACCCTTATTTGTTAATGTACCTTTTTTAATAGACATAGTAACATCTGTTTGTGAAATATTGATTTCTGATTCATTTCCTATATCTATTTTGTTTTGAGAACTCTTACATCCAGTTAAACATAGAGACACACTTAAGCACACAGCAATTAATATAACATTTTTTTTCATAAATTTTCTCCTCACAAATACATTAGTATTTGTAAATTCATAATAGCATATTAATTATATAGAGAGCAACTTTTTTCTAGTGAGCTACTAATTTATCCCATCTATTATTACCAGAAGATGCAGAATTAAAGTTTTGATTTATTTGGTTTGTTATTACTTTTGCTTTTTCATTAATTGGCTGACCAGCTTTTAAATACGCCGGTGCATAACTTCTATACATTAAATTAGAAAATATTTCTGCTCTATCTTCGTTATATGCAGATTTAGCATATTTAGATACAAAATAATAAGGATTATCTAAAAGATAAACGTATTTGTTATCTTGAACTCCATAACTAAATCCTTCCGGATTATATTTTGCTATACTTTGTTCCAAAGTATAACTACTATATATACCTTTTGAAGTAAAATAGCAATCTATTGCATGCATCAATTCATGATGTACTGTATTTTCCAAAATCGAAGATTTCGGAGAATGTGTTGCTACAATTAAAATTACTAATGTTGAACTATTATTATTATCAGTAACTCCTCCTGCATAACCATTAATATAGTCAACCAAATAAATTGAAATAGGTTTCCATTTATTTTTTATTTCACTAAAAAATGATTTCGGATATTTTTTCAATGCATCTTCAATTTTAGTTAAATTATAACTAATTACTTCATCGTCATAAATTTTTCTAGGTGAAGCATAAGAGTTTTTATATACTCCATCAACTTCATCTTTATATCCAACAATAACATTATATTTAGAAAGTAATTTATTTCTAAATTCATTATTTTTTTGTTCTTGAGTTTTTATTGTTGTAGTACTTTCTTCAGTTGCTGTTGTTGTCATATTATTTTTAGTTTGATTTATTTTAGTTGTACTATTTATTTCTTTATCACTATTTCTGCTATTGAATTTTTTTCCATTTTCTTTATCTGCTTCAATGTGTTCAGTAGTATTTTCATCGTTTTCTATTTTACTATTATCATTACTTGCAACATCATTTGTTTTTTTACTATTTTCTTCTGATATTGTTGTTTCAAGGTCATCTAAATTACTAGTCTCATTTTCCTGAATTTTATTATCGTTTTTCTCTTTTAAATTTGAATTTATTTTATTATTTATAGAAAGTAATGTAATGGATAATATACTTAATATTAACATACATCCAATTAAAATACTTTTTTTATTTACTTCTTTTTTCATACTTCTCCTTTTACTTCTCTTAATTTAGTTTTGAATATAACTATTTATAATTTCATAAGTATTATACCAATTGATCCATGTATCTTCAATAATATTATGATTTATACTAAAATGCTTTAAAATATAATTTTCTTTTTTCTATTTATTATTTGAAGTAAAACTCAATTTTTTTATTTTGTTTCTCTCATATAAATATTCGTCCATATGGATTTGATGTCCATAATCATTAATATCATCAATGTTTTGCATTTCTCTAAACATTCTCATAAATACTATATTAAAAGGATTATATCTACTTCCTGAATTACGGAATCTAATTCCCATTATTCCTAAAAAATTATTCTCTCTTTCATAACCATCAACGTAAGGTTGAGTTTTAAATTCTATTAAAAATATATTTTCTAATTTATGAATTAAAACTTTATTTGCTACTTCGAATCCAGTTTCATCAGAAACCCAAGTAATTATTTTTTCTTCATCATTATATAAATCATTATAATGTGCCATATTAAACATTCTATATCTTTTTTTCTCTAATTCTTGTTCTTCTAAATAATATTCCTTTTCTTCATCTGTTTCTACATATGGTGGAAATTCACATTCTTTATCAAAAATATTTATATTTTTAATATCATAGAATAGTTTTTCAAATAAAGAGTATACTTGGTAATTTTCTTTTGTAATTTCAAAACTATCATATGAATATTCTTCATCTTTATCTGTTTTATTATTTTTAATAATCCAATGTAGATCACATGTACCAGCAAACACGATTGATAAAGTTTTATTTTCTTCAATTAAGTGAATATCTTTTGTACCATATTCATTTGTTTTTAATACTACTTTCACAATTTCCTCCTAATTCATATTCTACATTTACATTAATTTCTAAAGACTCTAACTTTGTATCTAAATGTCCTCTCATATTCATATAACATGCATCAGTAAAATCGTCAAACTTAAAGTAAAATCTTATAGAATTAGTAGTTGTTTTTTCAATATAACAAGTAGTTGGCCATATAAGAGCAGATTCCCCATTTTCGCAGAAATTGTATTCATTAAATTCTATATCATACTTTTCTCCTATTGGCACTTTATGTATTTCATCCCAATTGTATATATGTACACAATAGCTGTACTTATCATTTTTATCAGCTACATATAAAGCACTTTTATCTAGGTCTATTTCACCTATTTCAATTTTTTTACCATTTAAAATCATAATATTTTCATTAATGTTCATGTTTATTACCTCATCATTATTTTAATTAAATAATTTCTATTTTAAAACCTACTATTTTAGAATTTTTAACATTTTCTTCTCCAAACATATCATTATATACTTCATCATAAATTCTATACGAATATTCCATACTATTACCTCATTTATAAAATATACATTTATTTTAGCATAAAAAAATAGATTAAAAAAATCTATTTTATCTAAAATTATACTGAGCCTTTAAAGTCATATATTTTTCTTACTATTGGGCAATAATCAATACCTGATAAGTCTTTATGTTTTCTTTCAGCAATATATTTTGTTAGATATATACACTTAACTAAAAGAAAATATTCTGACATGGGACTACAATTAGCATTCAAAACAATTACTTCTTTATAATATTTTGGCAATTCATTTACAAGCAATTTATCTAATTCAGTATTTAAATTAAAATAAATCGCTATGCTGCTATTAGTAGTTGATAATGTACTTCTTCCATGACAATAGGAATACTTATCATGTATTACAGGTATTCCTATTCCTGCTTCAACCATAGTAGATTCTAAATATTTGCTTGCTGTAGAGGTCTCTAAACCAGAAAATATTTCAAAAACACTACAGTTAACATCAAAATCAAATGTATATGGATCCGTATTATCAATTACATAATCTATATAGTCTCTAATATTATCATAATAATAACTAAGTAAAACTCCACAAGGAATTAATGTAGATGCCAAAGATATAAAACTATGTTCTTTATCATTGCAATTATAAGTTAAGCTAGTAACATTATCTAACTCACTTTCTCTTCCAGCAAATAAATAATGTTTCATATCATTCGAAAATGCTAGTTTAATTCCGGAAGTATTACCAGAATAACTACAAGCCATTACTGATTTATATCCATTAGTATTTAAATATTTAAAATCTCTTGGTTCAACACACCTCGTAATAATATTGTTTTTCTTATTTAATATTCCTGCGGCATAATTTGCAACAACGCTTGATCCTCCAACTCCAGTAACTAAAATAGGTTCATTTATTTTCTTTAATTCATAGCGAATTTTTTCTAAATCAGTTCTGTATAAACCATCAAATAACCTATCATCTAGTTTTTTAAAATTTTCTTCCATATTCTTTTTCATAAAAAATCCTCCTCAAGTAAAAAATATCACTTAAAGAGGCAATATTTCGTCTACTTAAAATTTTTCATCTAATAATTTAATTTCATTTATTCTTTTCAATTCAAAATGTCTTAAATCATTTCTTAATTCACAAAAAGCTGCACAACCCCATCCAGTATTATATAAAAATAAATCATAAGGTCTTATAATTCTATCTTTACTCCCTTGATTATAAGAATAATAGTTTATTTTTACTTTTCTTTTTTCTTTTATTGCTCTTGCTAAAATATTATAACAGTTTTTTACGCTATCTTTTAATTCTAATTTTTCATTCATTGAGTCAAAATAAACACCATGTACTTTATCAGCAATTATTTGAAGTTTTTCTCTGTCTTTTTCATCTACTGTTAAATTTTTCAAAAATTCATAGTCTGATTTAGTAAATTTTCTGGCAGGAATTTTTACACTTTGGTTTAATACATATCCACCATATGGTCCCATTAAAGTGTCTATATAAATTCCGGCTTTTTCTAGTTCTTCTTTATATACTCTTATCATTCTTTCTGACACTTCTAATTTCTCCGATAACTCTTTAATGCTATATTTTCTTCCATTTTCTAAATATTCAAGCATAAGTATAACATTAGATACTTTCGACATAATAACACCCTGTTTCTTTTATTGTTAGTTTAACAATATATTATATTATTTACAATAATAATTAAAATCTTTAGATTTACTTTTTTTATAACTCACACTCTTTCTAATTTAATTATAACGTATACTTCTAATTTAGAAAACAGAAAAAAGAATAACTATTTTTGTTAGTTATCCTTAATTGTTACATCAAACTTATCATTTTTATAATCAACTAGTAATGTAGAACCAAATTTTAATTCTCCATTAATTAATACTTTTGCAATAGTTGTTTCGACAGTTCGACTTAATAAACGTTTTAGAGGTCTTGCACCATATGTAATGTCATATCCATTTTCTATTAGATAATTTCTAGCATCATCTGTAAGTTTAATATGAATATTATTATCTTTTAATCTATCTTCCATTTCATGAATTAATTTATCAAGTATACATTTAATATTATCTTTTGTTAATGGGTTAAAGACAATTATTTCATCTATTCTATTAATAAATTCAGGTCTAAAGTATTTCTTAACATCATTCATAACTTCACTTGTATTACCATCTAAAATATGCTCACTTCCTAAGTTAGAAGTCATTATTATAATAGTATTTTTAAAATCAACTGTACGTCCATTTGAATCAGTTACACGACCATCATCAAGAATTTGAAGTAATAGATTTAAAACTTCTGGATGAGCTTTTTCTATTTCATCGAACAGAACTATTGAATAAGGATTTCTTCTGACTGCTTCAGTTAACTCTCCGCCTTCTTCATATCCTACATATCCAGGAGGAGAACCTATTAAACGAGAAACACTGAACTTTTCCATATATTCACTCATGTCAATTCGAATCATATGTTTTTCATCATCAAATAATTCATATGCAAGAGTTCTGGCAATTTCCGTTTTACCAACACCAGTTGGACCTAAGAATATAAATGAACCAATTGGTCTATTTGGATCTTTTATTCCACTTCTGCTTTTAATAATAGCGTCACTTACTAGTTTTATAGCCTCATCTTGACCAATAACTCTTTTTTTCATGTTTTCTTCAAGACTAAGAAGTTTTTCTTTTTCACCACTGACAAGTTTGCTTATTGGAATATTAGTCCATTTGCTTATTACATCAGCTATACTTTCACTTGTAACTGTATCACTTAATATTTTATTTTTTTCTAAATTATTAAGTTCTGCAAGTTCACGTTCTAGTGCAGGAATATCTCCATGGCGAAGTTTAGCAGCACGAGTTAAATCGTATTCATTTTCTGCTTGTTCAAGATCAAATTTAGCTCTTTCGATTTCTTTTTTCTTTTGTTTTATTTTATCATTAATGCTCTTTTCTTTATCCCAAGCACTTCTCAATTCAATTTCTTTTTCTTGTTTACGAGCAAGCTCTTTATCTATTTCTTCTACACGTTTTTTTGAAAGTTCATCTTTTTCTTTTTTTATTGCTTCTCTTTCAATTTTCAAACGCATAATATCACGAGTTAAAGTATCTAGACTTGTTGGAACTGAATCCATTTGAACACGAATAGTTGCACATGCTTCATCAACTAAATCAATTGCTTTATCTGGTAAAAATCTATCTGTTATATATCTATTTGATAAAGTAGCAGCTGTAATAAGAGCTTTATCTTGAATAGTAACACCATGGTGTATTTCAAATCTTTCTTTTAATCCACGAAGAATAGTAATTGTATCTTCGACACTTGGAGGAGAAACAATTATCTTTTGGAATCTTCTTTCTAGTGCTCCATCTTTTTCAATGAATTTGCGATACTCATTTAAAGTAGTTGCACCTATTACATGAATTTCTCCACGAGCAAGCATAGGTTTTAAAATATTAGAAGTATCCATTCCACCTTCAGCACCGGCACCAACAATCATATGTATTTCATCAATAAACATGATTATTTGGCCTTCACTTTTTTTAATTTCATTTAAAACGGCTTTTAATCTTTCCTCAAACTCACCACGATATTTAGCACCAGCAATTAAACTTGCAAGATCAAGTTCCCAAATAGTTTTATCTTTTAAACTATTTGGAACATCTCCTCTTACAATCCTTAAAGCAAGTCCTTCAACAATAGCAGTTTTACCTACACCTGGTTCTCCAATTAATACTGGATTATTTTTTGTTTTACGAGAAAGTATACGTGTAATACTACGTATTTCTTCATCTCTTCCAATTACTGGATCAATTTTGCCCTTTTTGACATCTTCAATGATATTACGACCATATTTTTCTAAAACATTTTCTTCTTTTTCTTCCATATTTGGATACATACTATCACCTCACAAGTATAATTATACTCAAAAATTAGCACTTGTCAAGTGTTAGTGCTAATTTTTTTAGATGATACTCATTTTTCTTTTAAAATATTTTCTATATAATTTACAATTATATTTGCAGATTCTTCTACTCCATATTTATCAACATTTAACATAAAATCATAGTTACTTGAATCTTTCCAGTCCTGACCAGTATAAAATTTATAATGTTTTGCTCTTTCTTTATCTATTTTCTCTAGTTGTTTTTGAATGTTTTTTTCTTTTAAGCCATAATAAAGAATAGCTCTTTTTTCTTTAGATAAGATATCACTATAAAGGAATATTTTTATCAAGCTTTTATTTTTCCTTAAAATATAATCTGCACATCTTCCAACAATAACACATGAATCTTTACCAATATTTTTTATCACTTTTTCTTCTGCTATATAAAGTAAATCTTCATTGTTATTCATATAACTTTTAGTCTTTGTTTGATCAATTTTTTTAATATAATTAGTATCAAGTCCACTTTTTTTAGATGCTAAATCAATTATTTCTTTGTCATAGAAAGGAATTCCTAGTTTTTCAGATACAAGTTTTCCCACAAATCTTCCACCTGAACCATATTCACGAGATATTGTTATAACTATTGGTTTTCCTTTATAAGGTTTAGTTACATTATTTTCTAAAGTTATCTCATTAGACACTTTAATATCTAGTTTCCTATACTCACTTAATAATATAAATAATGTTATTATGAAACATAATGCATCAGCAATACAACCAGCGTACATTACTCCATATAATCCTTTATTAAAAACAAATGCGAGTAATAAAGATATTGGTATAAGTAAAATAATTTGTCTAATAAATGAAACAGCTGTTGATTTTACTACATTACCTATTGATTGAATTACTATGCTAGTTGTCATTTCTAAAGCATTAAGAGCAATTACAAGTAAGAAACTATGACACATTAAAATTGCAAACTCAATAAATAGATTATATGATGGATCACCTGAACTTATAAATATTGATGCAATTTCCTTTGGAAATAAAATAAATATTAAATTAAAGATAATACCAACTATAAAGTTAATTACTAAAACTTTTTTGATAGTTTCTTTTACACGAGTTTCGTTTCCTGCTCCAAAGTTATAGCCAATTATTGGTTGAGCTCCAATAGATATTCCTAATACAGTAGAAATATATAAACTATTTATTTTAGATATTACCCCATATACAGATAATGGTATAACTGGACCAAATTTAGTTTCAGCACCTAAATTAGTCATCATATTATTCATAAATACGAATAACACTAAAATTGTTAATTGAGTTATAAAAGATGATAATCCTAAAGATAATATTCTTAATATGCTCTTATCTATTTTAAAATATTCTTTCTTTAAAGTAACTGATTTTACTTTCCATAAATAAATTATTGCAATAATAAATGATATTATTTGGCCTATAACAGTTGCAATTGCTCCACCAGAAACTCCCATATCAAATACAAAAATAAATATTGGATCTAAAATAATATTAATTATTGCACCAACTACTAACATAATCATTGAATATGCTGGAGAACCGTCTGCCCTTATAATACTAGACATGCTAGAATAAATTATCATAAATGGTGCCCCTAAAATAATTATTCTTCCATAATCAACAGCATATTTGTATACACTTTCAGAACAACCAAAGAAATATACAAGTTTTGGAAGTAATATAAATGATAGTAAACTCACAATTATTGAAACAATAGAAGTTAAAGTAATTGATGAAGCTAAACTTTTAGCTGCACTCAATTTATCTCCTTCACCTAATTTTAAAGACATATTAGCAGCAGCTCCATTACCTATTAAACCAGCAATTGCATTGAATAAAATAACAAGCGGAAAAATTACATTTGTTGCTGCATTTCCAAGTGTTCCTACACCTTTCCCAATAAATATTTGGTCAACTATATTATATACTGAATTTATAAGCATACTAATAACACAAGGAACTGAAAATGTTAATAATAGTTTGCTAATTTTTTCTTTTCCTAAGTCTAATTCTTTCATATTTAACCTTCTTTCTTTCAAGACCTTGCTCATTATAGCATAAAAAAAATTCTTGTGTAAGTTTTTTTCAAGAATTTTTTCTTTTAAAATATCTTATTCATCATATTCACCTTTTATTATATAGTTTATATCTTCAATTGATTTATCTATATTAAATCTACCATTACCAACTGGGTAATATACAGCGAAACAATTGTATTTTCTATCATTTATTTCTTTAATAAACTTTTCTTTTCTACATAAAGAAACCGATATTTTTTTATTTAAAACTATTGAGCTAACTTGGTTTCCTAATAAAATTATTACCTTAGGATTTACTATTTCTATTTCTTTTTCTAATAAATGCAAATACTCTTTAAATACTTTATCAGGTAATTCTCTTGCATCAATTTGAGTACATTTACCTAAATTAGTGATAAAGTATCTATGTTTTTTAACATTATCATAAACAGTTGAAGCAAATTCTTCAGTCCATTCACTCCCTTTAATTGAACGAATACTTTCATATATATCATCATCTAAAAGGCCAACTTTAGAAAAAAGTCCCCAAATAGTTTTAGTACCAATCCAAGGTGCTTTTAATCCTTTCCATGTTTTATTTGATGCAACATTTTTTCCAGTTGGATTCATAAAAACAAAACAAACATCTGGGTTATTTGTACATCCACCAAAATAAATGGAATTTAGTTCTTTTGCTCCATACTTTTTTTGTAATTTATCATATTCATACTTTAAATCATCAAGTTTCATTTCGTTCCTTCTTTCTAATAATTATATTTGTTGAAATTAGTTGATAAAATGCTGATATTATTTGACCTAAAATAGTACAAAATGGTGTTGGCAAAAATGATGAAACAACTCTTATTCCACTTGCAATAAATTTATTAAAAGTCATTTTTATACTAGAATATTCTAATGTTAAATAACATGTTTTAAGTTTATATATTGGAAATATCAAAAAATTTATAACTTCTACAGATAAATAAATAAGTACAAGATATATATTTAAATCATAGAATCTAAACATTATTAAAAGCATAAATAAAGTTGATGATAAAAGTAAAAACATCAATATATAGGCATTTTTTCTTGATTTTTTATAATCAAATTTGTTTTTTGCTAAGTCTATTTTAGCTGCTTCACCTATTGATTCCAAAGAGTCCCATTGACAGTCAGTTATGAGAGCAACAAAATTCATAGCAGCTAAATATTTAACACCAAAGGTTGCGGCATTTGATAATCCAAAAAGAAATATTAAAAAGAACAATATGCTATCACAAAAATCCACTAAGTCATATTTTATACTTTTAAAAATAGATAAATCTAGTTTGAATCTATCAAAATGAATCACAAACATTACTAAAACATAAGTTATTAATCCAATTAAAGTTTCAGTAATAATAAATAGCTGGTTTTTACTAATTAAAGAAAAAATAATAATCAAAATTAAATTCAAACTATTAAATATTATGGTATGAATATTTGCAGCGGTATTTTTTTCTTCATAATAAAGTTTTTCTATTACAAGCACAAAAATGGAATGAACACATAATTGTATAATAGAATAAGAACAAAAATTATGATAAATTGTAGTATCCATATTCATAAAATTTATAAAATTATCTACATTTATTAAGAACAATCCAAATATTACTATACTAAAAATAATACCAAAAACTATTCCTGACATAACGGCATTTTTATTTTTTTCTTTTAAAGCATATATATTTGGAGATATTCCAAATGCTGACTTAAGTAAATTATAAATAAATTGAAGAGGATATGTTACTGAAAAAACATTAATTAGATTACTATCAACAAATATACCTAAAACAAACCATTGTAATATGGGTATCAAAGAAAAGACTAATGAATCAAAACTTATTTTTAATAACCTCTTCATATTTACTACCTCTTCTAAATATCTATAGCCATAATTATAACATAAAGAGTACAAAAAAAGATTAAATAATTATATAATATATATAGAGGTAATTATGGAAACTATTGGAGAAAGAATTAAAAATGCAAGAAAAAATCTTGGCTATACTCAAGAAAGTTTGGCAAATATGTTATATTTTTCAGATAAAACAATATCCAGTTGGGAAAAAAATAGAACTAAACCAGATATAGCTAGCTTATGTTTATTAAGTGAAAAACTGAATACATCTATTGATTATTTATTATATGGTAATAAAAAAGTCATTAATCAAGAATTAGAAATTAAAATTAAAGTAAATTATGATGAGTATTTAAGAATCTTAAATGATGTTAAAAATAATGCTAAAGAAATTGATAAATTTAAACAAGTTGATGAATATTTTAAAACAAATAATAATATGTGGTTAAGAATAAGAGAAAGTAAAAATTCAATTATTCTTTCATTAAAAAAATTAATAAATGAAAATAAGTTTTCTAAAGACATTGTTACTATTGATAATAAAGAAAGTATGAAAAATATACTAACTGATCTTAATTATAAAAGTTTAGGTATTATTTCTAAAACTAGAATAATTTTTAATTATCAAAATGATTATGAAATATCTTTTGATGATGTTTTAGATTTAGGTTTATTTATTGAAGTTAAAGCTAAAAATCAAGATATAACTTATGATGATATAATTAATGTTTGTAAACATTTTTCTATGAATACCAAAAATATAAAAAGTGAAAAATATATAGAATTAAAGAGTCATTTATGAAATGACTCTTTTTAGTTTTTTATTATTTGATTCAATCGATTTAGAATAGTTATCAAATTCATGATTATTACTAACCTCTTCTACTACTTTTATAAATGGTGGAATTACTATATTTTCATTATCTGTAACATTTATTTCAAGTATTGCATCATCTGGATTCATTATTCCATCTTCAAAAAGGTCTAAATACATATATGTTTCTTGATAACTAAAATATAATCGATATTTAGATATTACTTTAGAACCATCTATTTTAAATGATAATAATTCATTATACATTTTTTCATCAAGTTTTTTACTGCTTTTTAATACTTTTCTTCCATCATCTAAATATTCATAAATTGTTAATTCATATAATGGAGATGAATCAATAACCGTTTTTCTTAATCTTTTTTCTTCATTATTATTACTTTTTAAATATACTTGTTTAATATAAACAGGAGTTGCATTTTCAGAAATATATTTTAAATCCGTTAATGACAAATCAACTAAATATTTTTTTTGATTTTTAACAGCTTTTTTATTTAGAAGTTCATTAATGTAATTTGCTACTTCATTAACTTTATCTTCCATGTGTTCTTTTGGACCAACTATTTTTAGTTTTGGATGTCCTACCCAACTTTTTAAAGTTCTTTCTCCAAGTTTTAAAGCATAGTCAGGGCTTTCTGATCTAGCTGAGTTATTTTCTAAAGTATAAAACTCTTTTGCACCTACAAGACCAATTACTAAATCATATTTATTTAAAAGTTCTGAATAATTATTTTTATTTGTTACTTTTTTTAAAACATCCATGAATTCTTCATCTGTTATATATGATTTATTATCAATTGTTCCACGGTCATATATAATCAGAAAATCTTTATCAGGATATTTGGTTGTATACATTTTTACAGCATCATCTATAACTTTTTCTTTACTCAATTGTTGTTTTAACACTAACTCTTGAAATGCAAGCATATCCACTGGATCTTCTCCAAATGGTTTAATTCCTGAAGTAATTATTTCTGTTGCTGTTTCTGGAACAACAATTACTTTTACTCCTAAAGATGAAAATATATTTGCAATATTATTTATTACAGTAGTTTTACCACTTCCAGGTCCACCTGTTAACACAATTCTTTTTTCCATTAATAAATTCTCCTTATAAGTCTTTTTTCTTTATCTAATTCATGGATACTTCCATGAGTTACATCAAATTTTTCTTTATCCATAGTTAGTTCTAAATGGTTTAATATAATATAAATCATGTTAATAACTCCACGATGAGTAACTATTAAAGTATCATCATCAAGTGCAAGTATCTTTTCCATTATGCTTTCTATTCTTACTTTTAAATCCATAAGAGATTCTCCATTAGGAAAAATTGTATAAATAGTAACATTTTTTAGAAATTCAAGTTTTTCTTTATTTAAAAGTGTTTTTTTAAGTCCATTAAAGTCTCCTTTATTCTGTTCTCTTAATGATTCGGTTTCTAAGTAATCTAGATTAAGTTTTTCACCAATTATTTGAGCAGTTTCTGTTGCCCGAGATATATCACTGGTAACAATCATCTTTATGTTTAGATTGTTTTGAATCCAAGTAGAAGACTTCTTTATTTCTTCTATTCCTTCTTCAGTAAGAGAAACATCACTCCAACCTCCTATATATTCTTCATCATCTTGGCCATGCCTTATAAAATATATCAATTTCATCACCCAAGAAAAATATATCATGTAAACTAATAAAAAAAACTCTACAGTTTGTAGAATTTAGAAATTAGTTAAGTATTTCATATAATCAATATTCATACATTTATTAGTTTTATTTTTTATTTCTTCTATTATTCTATCTTTTACTTTATAAATATGTTTTAGTTCATTCTCATCAAATTCACCTTTTTTATAAGCATCCAATAATTCATCTTCATCTAATATATTTATTTCTCCAAAAAGATATGTTACATCTAAATATAAATCATCATACATAGGTACATTATAAGTTGGATCAATTCTTATATTTTTACATATATCGAAATAATATTCTAAAGGATTCTTTTTATCATCTAAAAATAAGCGCATTGCATAATCTTCACCTTTAGGTAAAACTTCAAAAACGTAATAACCATCATCCATTACTACTAAGTCATTTTTTATGATAAATTTTTCACGACATTTAACTAGTTTTTTTACACATATAATATAGTCATCATCATCAAAAAACATCTTCAATTCATATTTTTCAATATCTCTTAAATAAGTATTACCAATTATTTTAGTTTTCATTATCTAACCTCTTTTCATAAATATATGCACATTCATCAGTTGCTATCTTTGAAGTACCATACTCCGTCGTTGATATTGAAGTTTCAAAAATCTTCTTACAGCCTGTATTTTCATAAATATCATAAGTACAAGAATCATCTGTTAATATATATAAATTTTTTATATTATTTTTTCTAGCTTCTTTATATGTTTCTAAAAGAAGATTTTTACCTAATCCTTTTCCTCTTAAAGACTTATCTAAAATTAATATTAGTATTTCACCATCAAATGTATTTTTTAAATTATCGGGTATATAGTCATAGGAATTATTATACTTTTCAAATGCAGCTAAATCTTTAATTTTTTTACTTTTAAGTAAAGTTTTTCTTATTAAACTTGCTAATTTTTTTCTAACTATATGCTTTTTTGAATTTTTTTTAGAATAACTAGCAAATCCATAAAGTCTGTTATTTTCTGTATAATATATGAAATATTCCGACTTTTCTATTAATTCAAACAAATAAATTAATGCGCATAAATTCTTTGGCGCGCCTGATTCTTTTACTCCTAAGTTCCATTCATCCATAAGCAGATTTAAAGCAGGTTTAATAAACTTTAATTTCATATTACCACCATATAAAAATTATATCATAGTTATAAAAATAAAAGAAAGATTATCTCTTTCTTTTAAGTTTGAATTCATCTATTTTTTGATTTAACATTACTGATACATCTTTAAACGCGTCTTCAGCAAATGGATCTGGCATATCATATAATTCAATTATCTTTTTAAAAGGATAATATGAAGAAACTGCAGCAATTTTTTTAAATAAATCTAGATTCTCTTTTGACTTATTCCAAATTGCAAACGCGCCAAAATATGAAAGAGCATAATCGATATAGTAAAATGGATCAGAATAAACATGAGTTTGTCTAAAGTAATAATTTCCTGCTTCAAGGTTTTTATTTCCAATATATTCATCATGTATCTTATATTTTTTAGAAAGTTCAATAAATATTTTACTGATATCCTCTTCTTTTAAGTCTTTTTTCTTATAAATTGTTTCTTGGAATTCATCAATTAAACATATATAAGGCATAGTTGTAATTAAATTACATATAAAAATGAATCCATACTTTTCTTTATCATCTGAAGGAAATATAGAATCAACATAATCGGTTGCTATTAATTGCATAGCATGAGAAAACATTTCTGCAATTTCAAAAGTTGGATATTTTAATAAAGCCGAAACAATATGATTTTTATCCTCAATACCAGCTATATATTTTTGATATGCATGCCCCATTTCATGAGTAGTTGTAAGAACATCCCTATAGTTTCCCTTATAATTTCCAGTTACAACTGGTAAACACTCACATACTAAATAATTAGTTATTGAAAAGTTTACTTTATTTTCTCTAGTGCAAAAATCAATATATCCGTTTTTAAGTAACTCTGAATAAAACTCGCCTAAATTTGAATCAATTTTTGTAAATACTTCTTTTAAATTATTTAAAAGTTCTTCATTCTTATATAAAGATTCTGGAGATTCTTTAAAGGAAACTGTATCATAATATTCTATTTTATCTAATCCTAATTCTTCTTTTTTAATATCATTTATCCTTTTACATAAAGGGCTAAAATATTTAATGATATTATTTCTAAATAAATCTATGTCTTTATAATCATAGCCGAATCTTCTTAGACTATGTAAACTATATTCTAAAGTATCATTAAATCCTAGTTTTTTAGCAATTTCATTGCGTACTTGTATTAACTCATATAAAATATGAGTATACATTTTAGCATTATTATAATAATATTCATTTACTGCATCATGAGCTTTTTTTCTCATATCACGATCATTAGAAGTAAAATACATGGATATTTTAGATATAGTAAGTTCTTCTCCATCAAACATAATTGTTGTTTTATTTAAGTTACGATATTCAGATTTTAGTTCATTTTCCCTTTGTTTTAATTCAACTATATTATCACCTGTGATTTTTGATTTAGATAGTATTGAATTAAAAAAGTTTTCAGGAATTAATCCTATTAATTGATTCTTATATGGAGTCTCTAACATTATTTGATAAAAAGGTTTAAACAATAAATCAAATTTAGGTTTAAATGCATTCCAATATTCAATCTCTTCTTTATAAAACTCATCATTTAAAGCTCGCATATTATTTATATCAGCATAATCATACATTTCTTCAATTTTATTTTGAATTCCAATTATTTCTTTTACTATTTTTAGAAATTCTTCTACATTTGATGCTTTTTTTAATCTTGATATTAAACTTTCAAGTGTTACTTTTATTTCTTCATAGTTTGGTCTTTCATATTTTATATCATTAAACTTCTTCATAAATTCTCCTTACATCTTCTATTATTTTTTTCATTGGAAAATTAATTCCTGGACAACTTACTCTTACAAGAGGATTTACATCATGATGACCAATTATATGGTCTTCATCAATTTTAAAATCAACTCCATAAGTATCCTTTATATAGTCTATTATAACACATATAGTATTAATTAAAGAATTATATTGTTCTTCAGTTAAAGATCCATCAAATGATTCATTTTCAATGGAATAACTATAATAGTTTGCATTATCTTTTCTATTTTTTATTTCTTCATTTATTGAAAAACGATAGTAAATATCTGAGGTATCATTTATACTTGTACCATTAGCCCAAGAACTATTTTCTAAACTTACTGGATTTACTACTTCACCGTTTCTAGATATTACAAAATGACTGGATACTTCACTTTCTTCATTATAAAAAGTATTTATAACTCTTCCATAATCAAAACTAATATGCAGTACAATATAATCAGGAATATAGTTATTATGACCAATATAGCAATTTTTTGTATAATCTTTTACTATTGGAATCTCTTCTTTATTTTTATTTACAAAATCGATTAATACTTCTTTATAATTTTCCTTAGTTATATTAGGTATATATTTATTTAATATTTCAAACATTTTCTCATCATACTCATCATTTATAATGAAGAATAAATATAGTGTTAGGAAAACATATTTATCTATATTTCTTTTTTCAAATGTTTTAAATGCTAAAAGATAATATTCTACATTGCTTACTCTTCTATCAAATAGAGAATAAAAGATATCTTTATTGTCATATTCTAATATTTTATTGAAGTATACTTTTTCATTTATATTTTTAATTTGCCTAAACATAAATGCTATATATCTTTTATCATTTGTTTCAATTAAATTTTTACTAAATTCATCATCTATATATTCTGGAAAATAATAAGCAAATATAAACATATATCTAGCGTTACAAGATTTAATAACTTCATCTTTTAAACTATTAATTTCTTCTTTATTTTGTTTTTCATGTATATTAATTATTTTATCTATCATATTACCATCTCTCATTTATTACTTTATTTAATACTTTTTTATATCTAATTGGATTTTCTTTTGTCAAGTTTTTAGATTCATCAGTACTTACTTCTGGTATATAAATTCCAGTCTCAAGTTCAATGTAATCTGCTAATACTCTTCGATGACAAAATTCTTCTATTGGTTCATGACATAAAAGAATAATTTCTTTTCCAAATTTTTTATAAAGAGTTTCAAGTAATTCATAAACATCCATATTTAGTAATCTTGTTTCATAATAGCTTTTTATATATTCATATTCAATATAACTTCTATAAGCTTGATATTCATCTTTATCTTTTATATTGCTTAGATTTTCTAATCCTTCCATATATTTTTCATAAGTAACTAATCTCGGAGCTAACTTTTTATAATAAGATCCAAAATAATTCCAAGCTACTCCACCATCACCAGTAATGGATACTAAATTACCAGATTTTACCTTATTATAACTACTTGTTCCAATAATAATATTTTCAAAATTCATAAAAATCAACCTTTCAAATATTTAAATACTTTTTCTAAATCATCATTGATAACTAAAGTTGCGCACTTATCATAAGGAGTTTTTGTATCATTTACAATTATTAAATTTTTACCAATAAATTCATCTACTAAACTGGCGGCTGGAAATACAGTTAATGATGAACCAGCAACAATTAAAGTATCACTTTTTTTAATAAATTCTATTGCAGAATAAAAATCATCATTTAAATTTTCTCCATATAAAGTAACATCTGGTCTTATTATACCATTACAAGTACATATAGGAATATCTTTAGAATTAAATACATATTCAGCATCATAGTTTTTTCCACATTTCATACAATAATTTTTGTATATTGAACCATGAATTTCTAACACGTTATTTATTCCTGCTTTTTTATGTAAACCATCAATATTTTGAGTTATTACACATTTAAGTTTTCCAATACTCTCTAATTCTTTTAAGTACTTATTTATAATATTTGGTACATTACTTAAACAATTTAAATTATTTTTATAAAAATTAAAAAATAGAAATGGATTATTATAAAGACAATTCACACTTAATAAATATTCCGGAGAAATATCTAAATTCATTTTATAAATTCCATTTTTTCCTCTGAAGTCTTTTATTCCTGAAAGAGTTGATGTTCCTGCTCCATCAAAGAAAACTATATTTTCAGATTCATCAATAATATTTTTCAGTTTTTCTAATTTATTCATGATTTGCATACACTTTCTTACATAATGGATATGCACGATATCCATTACCATTTATTTTTATATTTTCTAAAGAGTCGTATATATTATATAATTTTATTCCATATTTTTCATAATCTTCTTTGCTTAATTCTTTAAATGCTGGACATGGCAATATATTTCCATCATATTTAATATCTAATTTTGAAATACCAGCATTACATTTATGAGTTTGATTATCATTTAAAGGTATACCTAAACGTATTTCACCTTTAAATAAGTTTCTTGAACGTTCTAAAAGTGAGAAAAATTCTTCTTTTTCTGCATCTGTTAATTTTAAAGTTTCTTTATTTTCTTTACCTCTTCCCTGAGGTACAAAATTTAAAAAACTTATTCTATCTACATCTATTATATCTATAAGTTCTAACAAATCTGGAATTTCTTTATAATTTAATTTATTAGGTATAAAATGAATATCAACAAATAAACTAGATCTGGATGCATTATATAGGGAATCTAACAGTAAAACTTTCATGCTATTCTTTCTTCCCATAAGAGTTTCATCAGTTTCATATTCATAAGCTTGAACATCAAAAACAATTTTTTTAAGTCCGGCATTAACTAAACTATCAATATCACTTTTAGAAATACAACCGTATATTTTATTTTTCAAAATATTCTCATAGTAATTTTTTATCCCTTTTATAGTTAAAGTATCATCAGGATTAACTTTACTTAGGCTTTTCTCTAAAGCATTTAAATAGTAGTTCTTTTCTTCATCACTTATAGTACTTGCATACTTTATTCCACTTGTAAATAAAGTAACATTTATGCCATAATTTGATGCATAATTAATCATTTCTAGTAAATCTGGATGCATTAAAGGTTCTCCTCCAGAAAGTGATAATTCTTCTATTCCACCATTTACGATAAAGTAATCTATTGTTCTTTTAAAAGCATCAAATGATATAAAAGTATTTTTATCTATACAAGAATTTGATGAACAAAACATACATTTATTTGGGCATTTATCCAATATTTCAAAACATAGATCTTTAACCATAAAACCACCATGGATTTATTATAACACATATTTTTAGTAATAAAAAAAAATATAGTTTATTCACTATATTTCTTTACTTTACCAAATCTATTAAAAGGAAATAATATAATTTCTGTTGTTCCTTTTATATCTTTTAATGGAACTGTGCCAATCATTCTTGAATCTTTAGAGTCATCACGATTATCTCCCATTACAAAGTATTCGCCATCTGGAACAGTTATTTCTTCATTACATATAGTCCAGTTTGTTTCACAAGTACCTATTTTTTTAGCTGTTGTAAGGAATTTTTCTTCAACAACTTCTCCATTAACAGTTAAAATACCAGTTTTTTCTTCATCAATGTATTTAACTTCGTATCTAATTTTATCTCCAGGCAAACCAATAACTCTTTTAATTAAATCTCCTGAATCTGTTTTAATTACAACTATATCAAATCGTTTAATCCCCCTAATATGCTTAGTTAATTTATAAAGAATCATTGTATCCCCATTTTGTAAGGTCGGTTTCATACTTGATCCTTTTACACTTATAGGAGTTGCTATAAATAAACGAATTATAACGACAAAAAATATTATTATAATATAAGGCATATATTCTAAAAACAAATCTTGACTTGCTTTTTTAGTATTTTTCTTAATTTCTTTTTTTGTATCTTCATTACTATTATTTTCTACCATGTTAATCACCATATCAATTGTACCAAAAAGACAAAAAAAAAGAAAGAAAAATTAATTTCTTTCCTTAATTTTAATATCTTTAGCAGAATTATCAAGATAATTAAGTTTAGCTCTACGAACCATACCTTTTCTTACAACTGTTATTTTATCAACTAATGGAGAATTAACTTTAAAAATTCTTTTAACAACTATTCCACCACTTTTTTTTCTAACAGTAAATGTTCTTGATATTTTACTTCCTTTAATTGAAGTAACTACTCCTTCATATGCTTGAATTCTATGAGTTTTACCTTCTTGAATTTTATAATCAACTCTTACAGTATCTCCTACACGGAACTCAGGAACATCAGTTCTAATACTTTTTGCATCTACGATATCTTTTAAGTTCATGATATACTTCCTTTCTATAATATACACCCACATAATCATTAAAATACTTTATTTTAGTTAAAATATTTCAAGCGGATTACATTTAACTTTTTTCTAAAAGCACATATATTTTAGCATATAAAATCATAGATATCAATAGAAAATTTGCTTTTTTATTCTTTTAGTATTATAATACATTCATATTTTTTAAGGAGTTGGTATTATGGCAAAATCAAATACTGTTTCGCCAAAAATTAATCTTGATAATTTCTGTAAAGATTTCTTATCTACAAAAACATTCCATAATTTTGAAATGCTTACAGAAGAATCTTATAAAAAAATGGAAGAAGTAGAAAATAACTTAAATAAAATCATTGCTGAAAGCAAAGAAATTGATAAAGAATTATATGCTTATCAACTAATTACAAACTTAAAGCATATGAAAAGTTCTTTAAATGGTGAAGAACAAATATTTTTACTTATTAAGTTAGTTGATCCAGAATGTTTAACATATAAGTATTATATAAATCATAATATTCCAAGTGTTCGAGAATATGAAAAAGCATATATAACTGAAACCAATCAGTTTTTAAAAAAACAAGCTCGCCTACTTTATGAAGAAAAAGTAAAACAAAGAAACAATGTTATACAACAATTAAGAACTAAATTACTTAGTAAAATTGGAGTGTTTCTTCCTTCACTTATAAAATATGAAAAAGCTGTTTTACATATGCAAAAAAATGAAGAATTAGAAACTTCAATTGAAAAAGATTATATTAAACAACTTTTTAACTTTCTAGATAGTTTGAATTTCATTTCACCACTAAGTAACGAAGCTATTGATAGGCTTAACATTGAAATTGAAAAATATAAACTATTATTTCCAATCCTTGATGTTAATTTATTAACATATCATATTTTAAATCAAAGTAATATACTTGGACTAAAAAACATGAGTGAGCAAATATTTTTCTTACTAAATACAATTAATAGTTATAAATTAGCTGACGAAAATTTAATTCATATTGTTGAGTATAATTGTACTTGGGATAGTATGAATCAAGAATTGAAACAAAACTATGGAATAAAAAGTGAACCACTTTTAAGATTACAAAATCATTATAATAAAATATATAATATTAAAGGAGACTTCTAAGTCTCCTATTTTTAGTCTTCAATTATTGTTTCTCCATTAACATAATTAATCTTTTTATTCTCATCTAATACTTCTTTTGTTATTGGATTAACAAGTTCAGTTAAATATCCATTTTCATATAACATACCTAAAGTAATATCATTACTGCACCTATTTTCAAGTCGGCATCTTTTAAATGCATATTCAATTTTAGAATTAAGTGCATACATAAGACGTTCTTCATGATCATTGTTTAATGATATTGTTGTTTTTGTAATAACAATTATTACTATAATTATTATAGTTACAAAAAATATTGTATAATTACTTATTCGTTTCATAATAATCTCTCACAAATTGATCCCTGTATTCTAAAATAGAATCATTTTTTATTGCTTCTCTTAATTCTTCTGTTAATCTAATTAAATAGCGGATATTATGAATAGATAAAAGACGTGCTCCAAAAGTTTCGTCAGCATTAATTAAATGTTTTATATAAGCTTTAGTAAAATTCTTACAAGCATAGCAATCACATGTCTTATCAATTGGTGTAAAATCTCTTTTATACTTAGCATTTTTTAAATTAATTTTTCCATATTTAGTCAATGCATGTCCATGACGAGCAAGCCTTGTTGGACTAACACAATCAAATATATCAACACCTCTTATAACATTTTCAACTATATCAATTGGATCTCCAACTCCCATAAGATAACGAACTTTATCTTTAGGTAAATATTCTGTTGAATATTCAACCATTTTATACATTGTAGGTTTATCTTCCCCTACACTTGTTCCACCAATTGAATAACCATCAAAATCCATTTTAACAAGTTCTTCTACACAATGTTTACGAATATCGGGATATTCACCACCTTGAACTATACCAAATAAACTTTGTCTTGGATTATTAAAAACGTCTTTACCTCTTCTTGCCCAACGTATAGTTCTTTCAACACTATGTTCAACATATTCTCGAGTGGCTGGCCATCCAATACACTCATCAAAACTCATTGCTATATCAGAATCTAATTTATTTTGGATTTCTATACTTTTTTCTGGAGTTAAAAGTAAACTATCACCATTCAAATGATTTTTAAATTTTACTCCTTCTTCAGTTATATCTTTTTTCTTTGCTAAAGAAAATACTTGAAACCCTCCAGAATCAGTTAATATTGGTCCATTCCAATTCATAAACTTATGAAGTCCACCAGCTTCATCAATGATATTTTCCCCTGGTCTTAACCATAAGTGATAAGTGTTTGATAAAATTATTCCTGCATGAACTTCTTTTAGTTCTTCAGGACTCAACGTTTTAACTGTTGCTTGAGTACCAACTGGCATAAACATTGGAGTTTCATAAGTTCCATAATTTGTTTCAATTTTACCAAGTCTAGCTTTGGTATTTTTTTCTTCCTTTAATAAAGTATATTTTATTTTCATAATTCACCTCTAATAAATCTCTTTAATTATACTATAAAAATTTATAAAAGAAAAACTCATTTTATTAATATAAAAAACAGCAAATCAATATAAAAGAAAATAGTTTTAGCCATTTTCTTTTTGTCTTTTAGCTAATGCCAACATCTTATAAGCATTTTTCTTATTGCATTCCGAAATATGTTGTTTAGTTTTTTCTATATATTGTTTTAATTCTTCTCTAAATAAATAATAAGTTTCAAATAAATACTTATCATTTGATGAACTCAACTCTAAACTTAACATATTATTTAAATCGTTAGTATAAGCAGTTCCCATAATTTTAGCATTCTCATCTACAAAAAAATGTAAAGAAATAAGTTCAGAATCTAAATTATCTATTAATTCATAACAACCATATTCAGAAATAAAATTTAGTTCATCAACAAAAGGACTTACAGGTTCTATAGAAGCTTTCCTTCTCTTCCCCAAAGCTATTTTATTACGCAGTTTAGGCTTAAAAGCCACTAAGCCATCATATGGTGTTGCAAAAGTATTAACCTCTTCTACTTCATAACTATATTGTTCATATATTGATGGATGCATTGTTATATGATTAATGAAATTATCATAAGTTTCAAAAGGATATTTATCTATATCTGTTGAAAAAAATATTTTCATATTCCTATAATCTTCTTCATTTTTTATTGAACATTGGATTGAAGTATTTAAAATGTTTTCTAAATTATCTTTTTTTAAATAAAATGTTAATTCGCCCTTGCCTATTCTATCAGTAAATTTAAAAACTTTTTTGCCATACGAATATTCTATATCTGTTACATATGGTGTTAATCTCTCATAACCAGAATCAATCTTTTTAGCTAAAGCATATTTTCCATTAGAAGATTTTACTTTTACTAAATCATCATATGTATTTGAAATAATTATTTCCATTAAAACCACCCTCTAAAAATATTATAATTGATATTTATATTTTAATCAATAATTAACATAGCATCCCCAAAGGAAAAAAATCTATATTTTTCTTTAACAGCTTCATTATATGCTTTCATTATGTTTTCTTTTCCTGCGAGAGCACTTACCAACATTATTAAAGTAGATTTAGGAAGATGAAAATTAGTAATTAAGTTGTCTATTCCTAAAAACTTATATCCAGGATATATAAATATATTTGTATCATTTACTTCTGGAGTAAATTCAGAGTATTTTTTTCTATTTGATTCTAATACTCTTGTAGAAGTTGTTCCAACAGCAAATATTTTTCCACCATTTTTTCTTACCTCATTTAATGTTTTTGCAGATTCAGGTGAAATCATATATGTTTCTGTATGCATTTCATGTTTAGTAACATCTTCTACACTTACTGGTCTAAAGGTACCTAAACCAACATGTAAAGTTACGCGTACTATATTTATGCCTTTTTTCTCAATTTCATTTAATAGTTCTTCAGTAAAATGCAATCCAGCAGTTGGTGCTGCTGCCGAACCGTAAGTTTTAGCATAAACCGTTTGGTAACGATTTTTATCCTCCAACTTTTCATGAATATAAGGAGGAAGAGGCATCGTTCCTAAATTGGACAAGACTTCCATTAATATTCCTTTATAAATTAGTTTTACATGAGTAATTCCATCATTTAATATTTCTAGTACTTCAGCTTTTAAAGATCCATCTCCAAAAGTAACAATAGAACCTACATGAAGTCTTTTTTGTGGCTTAGATAAACATTCCCAGGTATCACCCTCTAAATTTTTTAAAAGTAAAAGTTCAATTATTGCATAGGTATCCTCTTTTTCCCCTATTAAACGAGCGGGAATTACTTTAGAATCGTTTATTACTAATGCATCACCAGGATTTAAGTATTCTATAATATTCTTAAAATGCCTATGTTCTATTTCCCCTGTTCTTTTATGAAGTACCATTAATCTTGAAGATGCTCGATCTTTAAGAGGTACTTGAGCAATTAACTCTTCTGGTAAATTGTAATCAAAATCATCTGTTTTCATGTTTTTTCTTCAACTCCTCAAACGATATTATCTTTGTTTTTCCTTGATATTCTTTAACAAAATCTTTTACTACTGACAAAATATGTACAACTTTTGCAATATCAGAGATTTCTAAACTATCTATTTTTAAAACATATTCTTTAAAAATTCTAATTGTATCATTATCTAAATTATTTATTTTTTTCATTAATTCCAGGCTTTCAAATTCATCATTAAAAATATTTAAATATGTAGATTCCATTATATTCTGAATATAATCCATCTTTGATTTAATAACTTTATAAAAATCAGTTATTTCTGAATTTTCATCAAACCATCTTTCTCTTTTTATAGGATCAAATATATCATAAATAGTCCCCAATAAATCATCTATTTCATCTTCTAACACTTGATTATTTTTATCAATATTAATACTGATAAAAATTACTGATAACAATATTTTTGGCTCAGAATTAAATTGTCTTGTATTTTTAAGAACATGGAATACTTCTAGCCAACCTTTAACAGTATTTAAAAGGCAAACATTTAAATATTTTTCATATAAATAAAAGTCTATTTCATCTTCATACAAAAAAGTTACAATATCATCAATTACTTCAACATTCTGATCTAATATTTTTCTATTATAACTTATTAAACAAATAAAAATAATAATGCAATCAATTCCGTAATTACCAATACTAATATAATGATTAATAACGCGTTTATATATTTCATTTTCTTTATATTGTTTATTTAAATAAACCACATATTTATTAAATCTTGATAATCGGATTTTTTCCATTGTAGACATATTTTCAATTTTTACTGACTTATTAACATATTCTTTTATATCAACCATTTTCCCACCACCATTAAAGTTTTTTTGAAAAATCTATACTTATAACTTTATTTTGACCATATATATTAAAAAGAATTCTTGCTGCATTTATAATAGAATTATATTTTTCAATTATAGGTATATCTTCATCATCTTCATCAAGTTTATGTAAAATTTCTAAAGCTTTTTCTTGATTTTCAAGACTCATATATTTAAGTTTTTTTATGTATTTACAATCATTCATGGTCGAATCACTAAAGGCTTGAACTGAACCATATGCCATTGTAAATTCATTAAATTCTTCCATTTTATTTTCTAAAATAGCATACATTTCATCAAAAGAATTTATCCCATTAAATAATAAATGACTAGTTTCTTTGTCTTTACTGTTTTTAAATTCTTCCAAATACTTTGCTATATCGTCTAAATTTCTATCTACCGACTTAGTCATATTATAGTTTTCTATAATTTCTTCTAGTGCTAATTCAAGTGATACTTTGCTTACATCGCTTTGATGCATTTCACGTAACCAATCATTAATAATATTACTTAACAAAATATTTGAAAAGAATCTATATTTGGTTATTGAAAGATTTGTTTCAAATACAGCAGTTACAATATCATAAATAATTTCTTCATCTTGATTTAAAATTTGTTTATTTGCTGCTACTAAGCAAACAAAAGACATAATATAATACCAATTATCATTATCTATATAACTTTTTATAATCTTATTAAATTTTTCTTTGTTTCTATCAATTTGCAAATGATCAATTATTGTATTAAATTTCTTGTATAAAATATGTAAATTCAAATCATCTCGGTCAAACTTATATCGTTCTTGAACAAATTTCTTTATTTTTTTCACCATATCACCCTTTTATTTAAAATAATCTATCTCCTTGATTTAAATGAGCATAAGCTTTATCAGTAACCATTCTTCCTCTAGGTGTACGTTTAATAAATCCTTCTTGCAATAAATAAGGTTCAACAACATCTTCAAGGGTGGATATTTCTTCACCTATTGATGACGCAATTGTTTCTACTCCCACTGGTCCACCATTAAATTTTTCAATAAGACTTGTTAAATATTCTATATCAACTTGATCCAAACCATACTTATCTACTTTAAGTCTATTTAAGGCTTCTTTAGTGATATCTAAATCAATTATTCCATTACCTATTACAGATGCAAAATCACGTACACGTTTAAAAAGTCTATTGGCAATTCTTGGCGTTTTTCTACTACGTTTTGCAAGTTCAACTGCTGCATCATCGGTTATTTCCATTTCAAGAACACGACTTGTTCTTTTTATTATTCCAACTAGTTCTTCTTCAGTATAGTAATTAAGTTTATTTACTATCCCAAATCTATCCCTTAGTGGAGCTGATAAATCTCCAGCACGTGTTGTTGCTCCAACCAAAGTAAAAGGTGGTAAATCTATTTTTATACTTCTACTTGAGGAATCAGTACCAACAACTATATCAAGTTCAAAATCTTCCATAGCTGGGTATAATATTTCTTCTATAAATTTTGGCATTCTATGTATTTCATCAATAAATAAAACATCTCCAGGTTCAAGCGTAGATAATACGGCTGCCAAATCTCCTGATTTCTCAATTGCAGGTCCACTAGACGTTTTAAAGTTAGCTCCTAACTCATTAGCAATAATATGAGCTAAAGTTGTTTTTCCAAGTCCTGGAGGACCATATAATAATACATGATCTAATGGTTCATTACGCATTTTTGCTGCTTCTATAAATATTCTTATATTTTCTTTTACTTCGCTTTGACCAACATATTCATTTAAGGTTTGAGGTCTAATACTATCTTCATTTACTTCTTCTATTGTTTTATCTCCTGTAATAATTCTCTCCATATGTTCTCCTAACTATTTAATAGTAATTTTAAAGCTTCCTTTATTTGATTTTCAATTGGTTCGGCTGAGTTTACTTTAGGAAGTATTTTTTTAATATCAGCATTTTTATACCCCAAACTAACTAACGCTTCAACTAATTCATCAGATTCGTTTATCACTGTTTGAGTTGTACTTAATTTTCCTTTTAAATCAAGTATTATTTGTCTTGCTAGTTTATCTCCAACTTTAGGAAATTTTGTTAAATATATGATATTTTCCCTATCAATTGCATCAACTATTCCATTAACACTTCCAGTAGCAAGCATCGGTAAGGCTATTTTAGGGCCTAAACCTTTAACATTAATAAGTCTTAAAAATAAACCTTTTTCTTCTAATGATTTAAATCCATATAAAGAATACTCATCTTCTCTTATATAATTATAAAGATATATTTTTGCTTCACTTCCAACTGTATAAGAATAAGGATTAGAAACAAATATATTATATCCTATACCATTATTATCAATTACAACACTGCTACTTGTAATATCAGCAATCACTCCATTTATATAACTATACATTTTTATCACCTTACTAAAAGTATATCATACATTTGTTTATAAATATATATATTTTAAAAAGTAATGTCAAAATGAAGACATCGTTAATAAAATATATTAGATAAAGGAGGTATATTATGTACTATTACGGATATAATAACTATGGCATGAATACAAATCCTTGTTATATGTCTAATCCTGGATTTGCTGGTTATACAACTGGTGGATATTCATGGGGAGCAGCCTTATGGATTGTATTATTCATTCTTTTAGTAATAATAATTGGTGCTGGCTGGACTGGATACAACAATAATGACTAATAGAAAATCACTTCTTGTGAAGTGGTTTTTTTATTAATTTATTACAACACATCTGTTCTCTTTTGCAGTTTTATTTTAATTATTTTATTAATTATAATATGAGTGATTATATGTATTATACAGTTCAAATGAAATTCATTAGAGAAATTAGAGGTATAACTCAAAAAGAAGTAGCTATTTTTTTAGGCATAAAGCAACAACAATATGCTAGATATGAAAAAGGAATAAATATTATGCCAGTAACTTATTTAATTAAGTTATGTAAATTTTATGATATTTCAGCTGATTATATTTTAGGTTTATCAAATGTTTTTAATAAAGAAACAAATAAAAAGGAATTAGTTTTAAATTAATTCCTTTTTCTATAAATTAATCTCTTAAAAATATATCTCTAGTATATATTTTGTCTTTTACATCTTTTAATACATCGTCATATCTATTAACTAATATAATATCTGATATAGTTTTAAATTCTTCAATATTCTTTATAATCTTATTATTATTAAAATATTCTTTTTCTAGTGTCGGTTCATATATAATTACTTCTATGCCATTCGATTTAATTATTTCCATAACATCTTGAATCGCGCTTGTTCTAAAATTATCTGATCCACTTTTCATTGCTAGTTTATATATACCAACTATTTTAGGCTTTCTTTCAATGATTTCTTTTGCTATGTGTTTTTTTCTTGTATTATTACTTTCAACTATTGCACTTATTAAATTTTCAGGAATATTTTTATAATTTGCTTTTAATTGTTTAGTATCTTTAGGTAAACAATATCCTCCATAACCAAAACTTGGATTATTGTAATAATTTCCAATACGTGGATCTAAAGATACTCCATCAATAATGTCCTTAGTATTCAAGTTTTTTAACTCTGCATAAGTATCAAGTTCATTAAAGTAAGCTACTCTAAGAGCCAAGTAAGTATTAGCAAATAATTTAACCGCTTCAGCTTCAGTTGAATCCATATATTTAACTATAACATCATCTTTAAGAGAAACGCTTTTTAATAGTTCACCAAATTCCTCTGCTCTTTTGCTTTTTTCACCAATGATTATTCTTGATGGATATAAATTATCATATAAAGCTTTTCCTTCTCTTAGGAATTCAGGACTAAAAATAATATTGTCTATGTAATATTTTTCTTTCATATTATTTATAAATCCAACAGGTATAGTACTTTTAACAATCATCACAATATTATCATCATGCATAGAAATAACTTTTTTTATTACATCTTCAACAGATGATGTATCAAAATAATTAGTTTTTTCATCATAATTAGTTGGAGTACTTATAATAACAAATTTTGCTCCCGAAAAAGCTTCTTTATAATCCAAAGTAGCATGTAAATTTAATTTTTTTTCTTTAAAATATGTTTCAATATACTCATCCTTTATTGGACTTATTCGATTATTAATCATTTCAACTTTTTCAGGGACAATATCTAATGCGACTACTTCATTATATTGACTAAAAAGTGTAGCTAAAGATAAGCCAACATAACCTGTTCCAGCTATTGCAATTTTCATTTGATCAACTTCTTTTCTTTTTTTATTTTAAAATAATGATAATTGATTTGATTCACTTAAACCATCTAAACAACCTAAAGATTTAAGTTTTTCAATAGATGTTCCATTAACTTTTCCACGTTTTTGTAAATCCTCAATCGAAATAAATGGAGCATCTTTTCTTGCTTTTATAATTTCTTTGGCAACGTTTTCTCCTAATCCATCTAATGCGCAAAATGGAATTATTAAGCCTTTATTATCTTCAGTAATTGTAAAATATTTAGCATCGCTTTTTTCAATATCTATATTTTTAAAGTATATTCCTCTAGCTGCTGCTTCAAGGCAAATACATAAGGTATCTCTAGTATCAATTTCTTTATTACTTGCTTGATTTCCTTTAGCATCTATTTCGTCAATTTTTTCACGAATTGCATTTTCGCCTCTAACCATAGATTGAATATCAAAAGCGTCTCTTCTTATTGAAAGATATGCACAATAGTACCAAATTGGATGATGAACTTTAAACCAAGCTATTCTAAATGCACTTGTTACATAAGCTGTTGCATGAGCTTTTGGAAACATGTATTTTATTTTTCTGCATGATTCTATATACCATTCAGGTATATTATATTCTCTTAAAAGAGCTGCATGTTCAGCCCAAGTAGCAGGATCTTTACTAGGTTTACCTTTACGAACAAATTCCATTATTTTAAATGCTTTTCCAGCAGGTACTCCCCATTGTATTAGATTAACCATAATATCATCACGACAACCAATTACATTTTTAAATGGCACTTGAATATTGCCGTTTTCATCTGGTGTACATAAGTCTCTGGCGTTTCCAAGCCATACATCAGTTCCATGAGAAAGCCCTGAAATTTTTATTAGTTCGGCAAAAGTTGTTGGTTTAGTTTCTTCAAGCATTCCAAGTAGGAATGACGTTCCAAACTCCGGAACACCAAGGGTTCCTGTTGGACAGTATTTAACTCCATCTTTACTTGTAAGGCCTCTAAGACGTGTTTTTTCAACTCCTAGAACCTCTGGTCCAGTAAATATTTTCATAGTATCTCGGTCACCTAAATAAATATTAGTAACATCAATTCCAGATAAGTCTTGAAGCAATCTAAAAACTGTTGGATCATCGTGTCCAAGAATATCTAGTTTTAAAAGATCGGCATCAATTGCGTGGTAATCAAAGTGAGTTGTTCTCCAAGCAACTGTTGGATCATCGGCAGGATATTGAAATGGTGTGAAATCCCATATATCTTTATATCCCGGAACAACTACTATTCCACCTGGATGTTGACCTGTGGTTCTTTTCACTCCAGTACAACCAACTGCCATTCTTTCTACTTCAGGAATTCTCACAAAAGATTTAATAATATCTTTTTTCCTAAGTTCATCTTTACTTGTAACTGATAAACCTAAAGATGCACATTCAATAGTTAAAGCATTATACATTACATCTTCATAATATCCTTGAACATATCCAAATGCCGTTTTATCGGCAACTGTTCCAATAGTACCAGCACGATATACATTGTCTGTTCCAAATAATACTTTTGTATATTCATGAGCACTTGCTTGGTTATCTCCTGAAAAGTTAAGGTCTATATCTGGCACCTTTTCTCCAGCAAATCCTAAAAATGTTGCAAATGGCATGTCATTTCCTTGGTGAATCATTTGAGTTCCACATTTAGGGCAATTAGTTTCAGGTAAATCAAATCCACTTGGATAGTTTTCTGAATAAGGATGTCCATCTTTATCCTTGAACTCACTATATTGACAATTAGGACAATAGTAATGTGCTGGAAGTCCGTTACATTCTGTTATTCCCATCATACTTGCAACAAATGAAGAACCAACTGATCCACGTGAACCAACTAAATATCCATCATCATTTGAATGCTTAACAAGTTTTTGAGCAATCAAATAAATAACATCAAAACCTCCACCAATTATACCAGTTAATTGAGCTTTAGCTGTTTCTATTGCTTCTTCTTCTGTTAATTCTTTTTCGCTTAGTCTTTTAACTTGTTCTTTTTTTAGATTTACTACCCCATCATATCCACTCATTATTACATCATGAAGTGTTGGAGTAAATATTTTTTCTTTTTCTTCTTCACTCATATTTGGGTTTTCTATATCTATTTTTTCTTTTACAAGAACATTTATTTTATCTCCATAAAATTCTTGAGCAATACGTTCCTCAATATTAGCAGGAAGTGGGTCACCGTACATACTATGAGCTTTATCAAAAACAAGGTCACGACATGTTTCTTGTGAATGTTCAATAATTGGAGAATATGGCTTATCAGGATAAACTACTACTTCAATTTCTTCTAACATATCAATAATTTTATTTGGATTTTCAATAACGATTTCATGAATAAGTTCTTTATCATCTAACCATGCAAATTCATCTAACATTTCTTTAGTTGTTCTAAAGAATTGATTGGGAATGTGTCCCATTTGAGGAACTTCACTCTTTGTATATTTTGATAAAAGTGAATAGGTTCCATTAACATAGTTAACATTAATTAAACCAGCTATTTGAAGTTTTCTTAAAGAAGAGTCAATCATGTATTTCTTTTCTTCAAAATTAGTTTTAGCTTTTGCTTCTTCTTGACTATTTTTATCAATTGAATAAATAAGAGCTATATTATTTGAAGTTAAATCTATATTTTTTAAATTTGTTAATGCATAAATATATTTTAATACTTTAATATCAACACTTGAAAGAGTATGTCCCATGCTTTCAGCTTTTTTAATTGCTTCATTTATATTTTCTTTATTAACATTAGGTTTATAATACCCTTTTAAATATCTAGCAAGTGGATGTCTTCCTTTACCTGGAACATTTTGATTCACTATAATTTCACGACTTATTAAGTCTCCTGGATCAATATTATGAACATCTGAATCAGCAACAACCATTTTACCAGCAATTTGAGCACATTTAATAATTTTTCTGATTGCTAGTTTTAAATCATCCATATTAGAAATATCATGATTTTTTAATAAATGTTTATAGTTGTCAATTGGTTGAATTTCAATATAATCATAGAATTTCATTGCTTCAACTAGTTCTTCTTCAGTACGCGTTAAAGCTAAATTAAATATTTCGCCATTTAAACAAGCAGAACCTACAAGCAATCCCTCTCGATATTCATTGATTAATTTCCTTGGAATTTTAGCATTTTTTTCAATAAAGTTTGTATTTGCAAAACTAATTATTTTAAATAGATTTTTTAATCCAACTTTATTTTTAGCAATAAATGTAATATGTTTAGTTGAATCATATATATTTGCTAAATTTTCTGTAAACGTTTTACCAGGTATATTTTCATACATTTGTAGGAAATCATCTTTACACCAAGGAAATTTCCATACATAATCTTTATTATCATATTTTAAGAATGGATAATCTTTATCTTCATAAGTTTCCCCTTCTTTTACTGGAATAACATAATTTTTATAAGAACATAATTCAGCGATATTTCCCATCTTTTTATGATCATTTCTAAAAGCAACATCTTCTAATTTATATAAATCATTTAATTCAGCAATAGTATTTATTCCTTCAATTTGTTTTAACATTTTATTAAATATGTAACCTGTATTTTCAGAGTCGACATCGGCACCATGGTGTTGCCCAACATATACAGTAACAGGTATTTCTTTTTCACCAAATGTTGATGCAAATTTTAATGTACATGTATTTTCAGCAGGATGTAAATTGAATTCTGTTTTAGAAATAGTACCATCTTTAAATTTAATTTCAATCGAAGTTTTCTCAGTTTTACTTTTTTTATAAATTGTTGGTATAAAATAAGTCTTTTTAACTTTAGTAACTTTACTTTCTGTTGTAATATCATTATCTAAATATTCTTCACTTAAAACATTTAGAATAGATTCATCATCGACAATGATATCTTCTATTCTTTCAGTTTCTTCTTCATCTAATTTAAAACTTCCTGATGGGATAGATGATTCACTTTGTTCTTCATCATCACTTTCTCCTGTATCAATACCATAAAATTTACCTAAAGCTTTTAAACTATGTTTTTTAAGTTCACGGTTTACTACTCTTGATAACATTAAAGTATCTATAATTGGATTTTCAAGTTTACCTAAATTATATTTGTAATAAGCCATGTCTAGCATATTTTTATCAAATTTTGCATTATGAGCAACTAATGGTAAAGTTCCAATCCATTCTTTAAAACGTTTAATAACATTTTCTTCATTATCAGCATCTTTTACATCATCATCACTTATATTAGTAACTCTAGTAATAGATTCATCAATATGTCTTCCTGGATTTATTAGTTCATCAAAACGATCAACTACTTCACCATTTTTTAGTTTAACAGCACCAATTTCAATCATAGAATCACTTAAACCTGGATTAAAACCAGTTGTTTCTGTATCGAATACAACAAAGGTATTATTTTCAAGTAATTCATCATTTGGATTAAAAGCAACATTAAGTTTGCTTTCTGTCATTTCTAGTTCTACACCATATCCAGCTTTAAAAGGAACAAAATTCTCTTTTTCTTTTTTTAGTGTTTCTATATATTTTTCAATTTCTTCCATTCCTTCAGTATTTCCGGAATTTTTAATATTTTCAAGAGCTTCTTCATTTTCTTTTATTTTAGCATCCAAGTCTTTCTTTCTACTTTTATTATGTTTTGTAACAGTATCAAAAACATGTGGAAATGATTGACAACAATCATGGTCTGTAATAGCAATCCCTTTATGCCCATAGGAAATAGCCCTTTTTACAAGTTCAATTTCATCACATACTCCATCCATTTGACTCATCATTGTATGAGCATGTAATTCACATCTTTTTTCCTCGGCATCATCTTTTCTTTTAATTGTTGGATCATCTATTTCTTCATAACTTCTAAACTGAAAAACTAAATCATGAGCAAATGAATCATCTCTTACTTGACCTATGAAATGAAACCATTTACCACTTTTCAATTCTTTACTATATTTATTAAATTCTTCTTCATCACTAGCAAATGTTTTAGCTAAAATACTAGAAGTATTATCACTTATTTTTAATGTTACTAAGTATAATAAGTTACCATCTTTTTTCTTTAATACTGAAAAATCAGCATCAAAAATATATGCTTCTAAATTAACAGCGTTTTCTTCTTTTTCAATTGATGCAATAGAAACAATACCCTCTCTTTGATAATCAACTTTTTTCTTTGGAGTCCATTTTGGTTTTTCTTCAACAACAATTTTTTGAGGAATAATTACATTCTCTTTAGCTTTTTCAATGTTTTCTTTTACTAGTTTATTCTCTTCTTCATTTATTTTAAAAGATACGTCAAAGCCTTTTATTCCTAGAGTTTCCATTTGTTTTAAAATCTTTTTTACTTCTTTTTTTAATGTTGCTTCTTCACTTTTTGAAGTCACTTCAATTAGAATTATATCATCATCAATATCAATTTTATCTTTATTTATTCCACTTAAACTTGGGTAATTATCAATAACATTATCCAAAAAAAATAGGAAATAATCTAATACTAGTGAACTGGAAAGCACATCATAATTCATTTCAATTATAATAGATTTTACTTCCTTTACTCCATCTTTACACAAAGTAATTAAGTTCATCATAGATTTAACAGGAATAATTTCTTTAGCATTAATTCTTATAACCCAAGTAGTCCCATTATCTCTTATAGCCATTTCCTTAAAGGTCGCATTTTCAAATGCTATAATGTCATTATAATTTATTAATTTAAAAAAGTTTATTAGTTTTTCATCCATGAAGCCACATCCTACCTATATGAATTATTATACAATAAATATTGGTAAAACTAAACTAATTTATAAACTTTTTTTGAAGTAATTTTTAACATAACAGATTTTCAAAATCGAACAGTTGTATCTATTTTTCTTGATTTTATTATATCGTGCTGTTACAATTGTTTTAGGAACATCAGTTGTTGAGTGTCTACCTCTACTCTTTATAGAGAGGAGGTTCTTGATATATATATGGGAAAGAAAGAATTTCTAATCTTAAGTCTTATCATAATTATCAACTTATTAATAGCCTTGCTTTTCATTTCTTTGAAATAGCATCACCTATAAATAAAAATGACACTCATCTGCAAAGATAAGTGTCTAACAAAAATCATTGGGTAGACATTCAGCTTAGCGTACTGAATGTTCCCTTTTTCTATTGTATGCAATACTGCATCTCTAAATACATATTACTACATATAACTCTATTTTGCAAGAAAAAAGAAGAAACTATTCAGCTTCTTCTTCATTTTTATCTTCATCAACAACTACTAATTCTTCTTTGATTTCTTCAGTATCGTCATCTAAGAATTGATCCTCTAATACTTCACTAGCATCATCTGATAAGAAGTCTTTTTCAAGAACAATATCAATATCAGAATATTGTTTAGCACCAGTACCTGCTGGAATAAGTTTACCAAGGATAACATTTTCTTTTAATCCTTTTAAGTAGTCAACTTTACCTTTAATAGCAGCATCTGTTAATACTCTTGTAGTTTCTTGGAATGATGCAGCAGATAAGAATGAATCAGTTTCAAGAGCACTCTTAGTTATACCTAAGATTACTGGTCTACCAGTAGCTGGTACACCACCAGATAAAATAACTGGTTTATTTCTATCGGCAAATTCTTTCATTGATACAGTTAATCCTGCAACTAAGTCAGAATCTCCTTCATCAACTACTCTCATCTTATTAATCATTCTACTTGCAATGATTTCAACGTGTTTATCTGAAATATCAACACCTTGAGATTTATATACTTTTAAAATTTCTTTTAAGATATAGTTTTGAGTTGTTATTGGGTCAGTTACAGCAAGTAATTCTTTTGGACTAATAGCTCCTTGAGTAAGTTTTTGTCCAGCAACTACTTCAGTTCCAACTTCTACAACTAATTTAGCTTCATAAGTTGTAGTATGTTCTCTTGATTCAACATCATTTGTAATTGTAACTTTCCATTTACCATTAGCATCTTCAATATTAGTAACTTTACCATTGATTTCAGCAATCGTAGCTTTTCCTTTTGGATTGCGTGCTTCGAATAATTCTTCTACTCTTGGAAGACCTTGAGTAATATCGGCATCTCCACCATGGGCAGCACCACCTGAGTGGAATGTACGCATTGTTAACTGAGTACCTGGTTCACCAATTGATTGGGCAGCCATAATACCTACAGCTTCACCAGTTTCAACTAAGTTACCAGTAGCTAGGTTAACACCATAACATTTTTGACATACACCATTTTCAGCTGTACATGTTAGAGCACTACGAATTTCAACTTCTTTAATTCCCGCTTTAATAATCTTAGCAGCAATTGATTCAGTAATAAGTTCATTTTTATCAACGATTGTTTCTTTTGTTTCTGGATTGATTACTTTTTTAGCAGTATATCTACCAGTAATACGATCAACTAAACCTTCAATTACTGATCCATCTTTATCATCTACTAAATCAGATACAACTAAACCAGAAAGGCATCCACAATCTGACTCTTTTACGATTATATCTTGAGCAACATCAACAAGTCTTCTTGTTAAGTAACCTGAATCGGCAGTACGCAATGCTGTATCGGCAGATCCTTTACGAGCACCATGTGTATTTAAGAAGAACTCATTAACTTTACGACCTTCAACAAGTGATGAAGTTATTGGAACTTCAGAAACTGTTCCATCTGGTTTAGCCATTAATCCTGACATTCCTGCCATTTGACCGAATTGTCCAACAGAACCACGGGCACCAGAGTTCATCATCATGAATATTGGGTTATCAATTTGTTCTTTAGCGATACTTGCAAGTTCACCGTGAACTTTATCTTGTACGCTGTTCCATACATCACATACTGAATTATGTCTTTCTTCATCAGTTATTAAACCACGTTTATATTGTTTGTTGATTTGTTCAACTTTATCATGACCTTCTTTTAAATACTCTTGTTTATGAGCAGATACAACGATATCTGACATTGAGAATGTAATACCTGCTATAGTTGAGAACTTAAATCCTAAATCTTTTAATTTATCAAGCATTATTGATGTTTCAGTTGTTTTGAAACGTTTAAATACTTGAGCAATAACTTTTTGTAAGTCTTTTTTACCAAATGGTTTAGCAAGTGGCATTTTACTTATTTCTTCTGGAATATTAACACCTTGATTCAAAAAATAGTTCATTGGAGTAATTCCTTCAATATTTTCCTTAGTTGGTTCAGCTAAATATTGGAAAGTATCTGGTAGAATTTGATTAAATTTAATCTTACCTACTGTAGTTACTAAATATTTATCTTGAACATCATCTAAGAATAATTTATATTTAAAACTTCTTACTGGAATAGCGATTCTTGTATGTAAAGTAACTTCTTTTCTTTCATAAGCCATTAAAGCTTCATCTTCGTTTTTGTATACTTTACCTTCATGCTCTTCTCCAGCTTTTTCCATTGTTAGATAATAGTTACCTAAAACCATATCTTGTCCTGGTGTAACAATTGGTTTACCATCAGATGGTTTTAAGATGTTGTTAGCACCTAACATAAGAATTCTAGCTTCTGCTTTTGCTTCTTCTGAAAGTGGAACGTGTACTGCCATTTGGTCTCCATCGAAGTCAGCGTTAAATGCTGTACAAACAAGTGGATGTAAACGAATAGCTTTTCCACCAACTAGTTTAGGTTCAAATGCTTGAATACCTAATCTATGTAGAGTTGGTGCACGGTTTAACATTACTGGATGTTCTGTAATAACATCTTCAACGATATCCCAAACACAGTCGTCTCTATTATCAATTAATTTTTTAGCACCTTTAATATTGTGAGCAAGTCCTGCATTAACTAAACCATTAATAACATGAGGTTTAAATAATTCAAGAGCCATTTCTTTAGGTATACCACATTGATACATCTTTAAGCTTGGTCCAACAACGATAACTGAACGACCTGAGTAGTCAACACGTTTACCTAATAAGTTTTGACGGAAACGTCCTTGTTTACCTTTAAGCATACTAGATAATGATTTTAATGGACGACTTGATGCAGCTGTAACACTTCTACCACGTCTACCATTATCAAATAATGTATCTACTGCTTCTTGTAACATACGTTTTTCGTTTTGAACGATTATTGAAGGAGCACCTAATTCAAGTAATTTTTTCAAACGATTATTTCTATTAATAATTCTTCTATATAAATCATTTAAATCAGATGTAGCAAATCTACCACCGTCAAGTTGAATCATTGGTCTTAAATCAGGTGGAATTACTGGAATAGCATCTAGTATCATCCATTCAGGTTTATTACCACTTTCTTGGAATGCAACTAAACAGTCAAGACGTTTACCTAAACGAATTCTCTTTTGTCCTGTTGCTCCATTTAATTCTTCTTTTAATGCTTCTACTTCTTTATCAACATCTACTTCTTGCAAAAGTTTTTTGATAGCTTCAGCACCCATACCTACTTCAAAACCATTTCCATATTTTTCATAGTAAGCACGGTATTCTTTATCAGATAAAGTTTGTTTCTTTTCTAGAGGTGCATTCCCTGGATTAATAACTACATAGCTTACGAAATATAATACTTCTTCTAAATCTCTTGGAGACATGTCTAGAACAAGTCCCATTTTTGAAGGTACACCTTTAAAGAACCAAATATGAGAGCAAGGAGAAGCAAGCTCTATATGTCCCATACGTTCACGACGTACTTTAGACTTAGTAACCTCTACTCCACATCTATCACATATTACATTTTTATATCTTAATCTTTTGTATTTACCACATGAACATTCGTAATCTTTACTTGGTCCAAAGATTTTTTCACAGAATAGTCCATCTCTTTCAGGTTTTAAAGTACGATAGTTTATAGTTTCTGGTTTTTTAACTTCACCATAAGACCATTCTCTTATTTTCTCAGGGCTAGCAATACTAATTTTTATACCTTTAATGTTGTTAACTTCTAACATTATTCTTCCCCTCCTTCAAAACCATTTTCTAGAGCCATAATATCATCAATACTAGGTTCATTTTCGTCAAATTCTTCGTCTTCACTTTCAAATTCGTCAGTTTCTTCTTCTACTGATTCTTCTACTTGATTAGTTTTATTTTTAACTTCACCAGTATTAATATCTATTTCATCAATAGTTAATGCTTCACCATCTTCATCATCAGCTTCAAGTTCTCTTAAATCATGAATCTTATCATCATAATCAATCATTTCAATATTTAATCCTAGAGCTTGGAACTCTTTAATTAATACTCTGAAACTTTCTGGAACTCCTGCAGTTGTTATTGGTTTACCTTTAACTAAGGCTTCATATACTTTAACACGTCCAGTTACATCATCTGATTTAACTGTCATAATTTCTTGTAGAACATGACTTGCACCATATGCATATAGTGCCCAAACTTCCATTTCTCCGAATCTTTGACCACCAAATTGAGCTTTACCACCTAAAGGTTGTTGAGTAACTAAACTGTATGGTCCAGTTGAACGAGCATGAAGTTTATCGTCTACCATGTGGTGAAGTTTAATCATATACATGACACCAACAGATACTCTGTTTTCGAATGGTTCACCAGTTTTACCATCATATAGAACAGTTTTACCATCATGATCCATTCCAGCTTCATCCATCATCTCATAGATTTCATCAATTGTTGCACCATCAAATACTGGAGTTGCAACATGTACGCCTAATTTTTTAGCTGCCATACCTAAATGTAATTCTAGAATTTGTCCTAGATTCATACGGCTTGGAACACCTTGTGGATTTAATACTACATCTACAGGTCTTCCATCTGGCATATAAGGCATATCTTCTTCTGGTAATATTAGTGAAACAACACCTTTATTACCATGACGTCCAGACATCTTATCTCCTACTTGAATCTTACGTTTTTGAACTATGTAAATTCTTACAACTTTAGATACACCAGCAGGAAGTTCATCACTGTTTTCTTTTGTATATACTTTTACATCATGAACAATACCATCAGCTCCATGAGCAACTCTTAAAGAAGTATCTCTTACTTCACGAGTTTTTTCTCCGAATATTGCATGTAATAATTTTTCTTCTGAAGTTAATTCTTGAACACCTTTTGGAGTAACTTTACCAACTAGGATATCTCCTTCATGTACTTCAGTACCAATTCTAATAATACCTTCGGCATCAAGATTACGTCTTGCCTCTTCACCAACGTTTGGAATATCACGAGTAATCTCTTCTGGTCCAAGTTTAGTATCACGACAATCTATATCGTAGTGTTCAATATGTAGAGATGTATAAACATCATCTTTAACTAATCTTTCATTTAATACAACGGCATCCTCATAGTTATATCCATTACATGTCATAAATGCTACAACCATGTTTTTACCTAATGCCAATTCACCTTTATCTGTTGAAGGCCCATCAGCAATAACTTCTCCTTTATGTACTTTATCACCGATATTTACTATTGGAGAATGATTTATACAACTTTCAGCATTACTTCTTTCAAAATTTGCTAAATAATATACATCTTTATCTTTTTGAGTTTTAACAACTATCTTCTTAGCATCAGCATATTCAACTACACCATCTGCTTTACAAACAATTGTTGATCCTGAATCTCTTGCAGCAATATATTCAACACCTGTTCCAATTAAAGGAGCTTCTGTTCTAAGTAGAGGAACTGCTTGACGTTGCATGTTTGAACCCATTAAGGCACGAGTTGCATCATCGTGATCCAAGAACGGAATAATACTTGTAGTGATAGAAACGATTTGACTTGGGGCAACATCAATAAAATTAATTTGACTTGCTTTAGCATAAACGTTATCGCCATTTAAACGACATGCGTTTTCATCACTTGTTAAGTTATTATTTTTATCCATTTCAATAGTTGCTTGGCCAATGTAATAGTCTGCTTCTTCATCAGCAGTCAAATAAACTATTTCATCAGTTACATGTTTATCAACAACTTTTCTATATGGAGTCATTATAAATCCATATTCATTAATCTTAGCATAACTTGCTAGTGATGTGATAAGACCGATGTTTGCACCTTCTGGAGATTCAATTGGACAAATTCTTCCGTAGTGTGATACGTTAACGTCACGAACATCCATTCCAGCTCTATCACGAGATAAACCACCAGGTCCTAAAGAGCTTAAACGACGTTTATCTGTTAACTCAGCTATTGGATTAATTTGATCCATGAATTTTGACAATTGACTCGAACCAAAGAATTCTTTCATAGCTGCTGTAACTGGTCTTATGTTGATTAATGTTTTTGGAGTAATTTGATCTAATTCTTGAGTAGTCATTCTTTCGCGAATAACTCTTTCCATACGAGCAATACCAGTTTTGAATTGATTTTGAATTAATTCACCAACTTGTCTTACACGTCTATTTCCTAAATGGTCGATTTCATCAACATTTCCGAATCCATCAAGTAAGTCTAAATAATAACTTACTGCACCATAAACATCACTTATAGTAAGTCTTCTAGAATCAATTGATTGGTCATTACCAATTATAGTAATTACTCTATTTTCATTCTTTTTGTCATATACTTTTACTGTTTGAACTTTATCATATTGATCAAGTTCTTCATTAATTTTAATTTCTTTTACATTATAACCATCGGCAAATATTGGTCTTAATGTTTCAAGAATTGTTTTATCTACTATTGTACCTTTTTTACATATAACTTGTTTATCAACTTTAATATCTTCTGCTATTTTCATTCCTAAAAGTCTATCTAAGACATTTAGTTTTTTATTAAATTTATAACGTCCAACTTTAGCTAAGTCATAACGGAACTTATCGAAGAATCTTGTAATCATTTGATTCTTTGCAGATTCAAGTGTTGCAGGTTCTCCTGGACGTAATTTTTCATATATTTCAATTAAGGCTTCATCAGTATTCTTAGTTGAATCTTTTTCTAATGTATTTTTAATGAATTGATTATCTTCACCAAATACTTCTAGAATTTCTTCATCACTAGATAAACCTAAAGCACGTAATAATGTTGTAATAGTAACTTTTCTAGTTCTATCTATACGAACATATACTACATCACGAGCATCAAGTTCAAATTCTAACCATGTACCTTTATTTGGAATAATTTCTCCAGAAACAACTGGGCGTCCATTTTTATCAATTTCTCTTTTGAAATAGATTGAAGGACTTCTTACCAATTGAGATACGATTACCCTTTCTACACCATTAATGATAAATGTTCCTGCATCAGTCATCATTGGCATGTCACCTAAGAAGATTTCTTGTTCTTTAACTTCTCCAGTTTCATGAATGAATACTCTAGCTTGAACTTTTAATGGAGCTGAGTAAGTAACCATTCTTTCTTTAGATTCCTTTACTCCATATCTAGGTTCATCAAATGAATATGAGTCAAATTCAAGTGATACCTTTCCTGTGAATGATTCTACTGGGAATATATCTTTGAATACTTCATCAATTCCTTCAGTTAAGAACCAGTCATAACTTTTCTTTTGAATTTCTAACAAGTCAGTCAATGCCAAGGCGTTAGTAGTTTTTGAGAAAGATCTTCTTTCTCTATGGTCACCAAATTTTTGAACTTTGTATGCCATCATTTCACCCCAATACTATAGTAATTTTTTTAGCTTCTACACGCAAAAAGGAGTATTCGCCACCAATTTAAAATTTTATCAGTAAATCATTTAGTTGTCAATAAGTTTTGCTTTAATTATATAAAAACCTTTACTTTTTTCTAATATATTTACATTATATATACTTTTCATAGTCTCCATCATGCTTTTAGCACCTTGATCCTTACGCATAACTATATAAAGACTTCCAGCTTCATTTAAGTGTTTACCAGCTTCCATGATGAATTCAGTAATAACAGATTTTCCTGCCCTAATAGGCGGATTAGTTATAATAACATCAAAAGTATCATTTATATTTTCATATATATTAGATTCAAGAATGTTAACATCTAGTTTTAATCTTTTAGCATTCATTTCTGTTAAATGAAGTGCTCGTTTATTGACATCTGCAAGAGTTACAGAAACACTTTTATATTTTTTGATGGTGAGTCCAATAACTCCATACCCGCATCCTAAATCTAATACACTTTCATAATTTTCATTATCTTTTAAAAATGTTTCTATTAAAAGTTTTGATCCATAATCAACTTTGTCTTTAGAAAATACACCTAAATCACTTATAAATTCTATCTTGTCCTCAAGAATATGTAAATATACATTTCTAAATTCACTTTTTAACTTACTATTATTAGTAAAGTAATGTTCCATAAGATTCCCCTAACTGATGCACTTATTATATCAAAATTAAAAGTTATTCACAATAAGAAAAAAGGATAAAATAAAAAAGATTGTAATACTTTACAATCTCCTATCCAATCCTAAATGCTGGAACGATACCATGATTAGCACTAGCTGATGCTCCAGTCCAATCTCCAGTATTACTAGCAGCCATGTAACAGTCTTCTACACCCGAATGAGCTGTACGTAACCAGTACCAAGTATCAAGTCCATTATATTGTTTTCTTGCAAGACCGAAGTTTGTTGTGGAAACATTATTTTCTTTATAATAATCAAGCTGTTTAGTAACATTAGTAGCACTATCACAGGTAATTTGATTTGTTGCACCATTTGACCATATTTCGGCCGATGATAACAAATATAGCTTATCAGTTGTAACAAAATTTTCTTCACCAGTTGCTGAACCATGACCTGATATTACTTTTGTATCCAATATAACATTTTGTAAGTCACTTGGTAGCATACCATAAAGTTCATGGTTTACATAAGTTCTAGCCTCAGAATTTTCCCATCCACCATTATTTTTATCTGTATTAAACATACCTCGTTTTGTTATTGCACCTACAAATTCAACTACAAATCCACATGCTGTTTCACTTGTCTCCGTTGTACATTCACTTTTATTAGAAACGCGAATTGTTTGTTTTCCAAGTGACCCTAAATCAATTTCTCTTTTATCACCTATCTTATAAGCATCAGTATTTCCTTCACGGATATTTTCAGCAATAACCGTCCATGAATCTGTTGCAAATGATACAGCTTCAGATTTTCCTAAAGAATCTCTTTCAGCAGCATTAAATGTAAGAGCACATTTATATTGTTCATTAACTTTTTCAACTGACGTTTTTACAAGTTCCATAGTCAATTTTCCATTAACTGTATGTTTTGCTTTTACGATAGTTACATTATCTTCTAACTCGTTTCTTATAGTTGTATACTTTGTATTTGTTCCATCTACCGGAACACAGTTAACAGTTACTTCGGCATCATAATTGCTTGAATTATTAATTATTTCATATTCAAGAACTGAAGTATCCCCTAATTTAGAAAGTTTATTACTAGAAAATGTTATATTTTGTTTCGTATCATCTATTACATCATTATATACATCTTCTCCATCTAAATAAACTCTAGTAAAAATAATGCTGAAATCATCTGTATTTTCTCCAATATCAGTTTTACCATTAATAATTAAACTTGTTGATATAGCTGCAAAGCCAATTGCAATTAATAATATTGTTGCAACCAATGTTATTTTTTTCTTACTCATATTTTATTTCCCTTTTCCTATTTATTATTATATATGTTTTTAATAAAAATTTATAGGTTTTAACATTTGATATTATTATATTTTACACATAAAGTTTACATAAAAATACATAAAAAAATTGTTAAGATATCTTAACAATTTTAACTTCATAATCTCCGTTTGGACTTGGAACTTTTACTACATCTCCAACTTTTCTACCAGATAAAGCTTTACCTATTGGTGATTCATCACTGATTTTATTTTCAAATGGATCAGCTTCCATAGAACCAACTATTTTATATTCATCAGTATCTCCATCTTCAACATATTCTATTTCAACAGTTGAACCTAGTCCAACAACATCTTTAGGAGCATCTTCTATAATAATTGCATGCTCAATCATATATTCTAACTCTTTAATTCTTGCTTCTACTTGAGCTTGTTCATTTCTTGCTGCATCGTAGTCGGCATTTTCAGATAAGTCTCCTTGAGCTCTTGCTTCTTTTATAGCTTGAATTATTCTAGGTCTATCTTCTTCTCTTAATTTATTTAATTCATTTTCAACTTCTAAATAACCATTAGCAGTTAGTTTAATTTCTTTTTTTCCTGACATAATCAGTCACCCTTCTTTAATAAATTTTGTTTATCAAAACTACTTTCATAAGATTACTACAAAAGATGCTAAATGTCAAACACTTTTAAGCGCATCATATCATATTTTTTAAGTTCAAATGGAACGTGTAATTTAACAATCATTTGAGGATGGTTTGCTTCATTTATTTGATTGTCAAATTCATCAAAAATTTCTTCTATTTTATAATTTTTGGTTTCTGTTTCACTTCCAAAGAATTGAACATTATCTCCTATTTTAAAATAGTTTCTTTCTTCAATAGTTGCAATACCATCTTTATAGTCTATGACTAAACCTAAAAAATCTTGATTAGAAACTTCTTCTCTACCTAAGTAGTATTGTTCTTCTACCCCAGGTAACTTATCAAAAAATTGTGGAGTTGATTCACGATTAGCAACTCGGTTTAAGATATTTAATGCATATCTTTGATATTCTTCTGTTAATGTATTACTTAAAATTTTATCTATTAATCTTCTATAAATAAGTATTACAGTTGAAACATAATAAATACTACGCATTCTTCCTTCTATTTTAAATGAGTTAACACCAACATCCATCATATCTTTAATGAAAGGAACCATATTTAAATCTTTTGGTGTCATTGAAAATGGTTTATCAGTTATAAGTTTTCCATTATCTTCATAATCAAAAGTCCAGCGACATATTTGAGCACATCCACCTCTATTAGAATCCCTGTTTGTACAATAATTTGAAAGCACACATCTACCACTTATACTTGTACACATCGCTCCATGAATAAAACATTCAATTTCAAGACCAGTTTCATCTTTTATTCGTTTTATATCTTCTCTACTTGCTTCTCGAGCCAAAACTACTCTTGTTGCTCCCAAATTTTTATAAAATTTAGCAGCTTCATAATTTAAAATAGATGCTTGAGTAGAAACATGTATACATAAATCTATTTTTTCTTCATTAATAATATTCATTACCGCAACATCACTTGTAATAATTGCATCAACATGTACTTCACTTAAATATTTTAAATAGTCAATTAAACCTATAAAATCTTCATTATGAAAAACTATATTAACAGTAACATATACTTTTTTACCAAGATTATGAGCATATAAAACAGCTTCTTTTGTTTCTTCACGACTTAAATTTTTAGCATTTGCTCTTAATGAATAATCTTTGTATCCAAAATATACAGCATCTGCACCATACATAAATGCATACTTTATCTTTTCTAATGATCCTGCTGGAGCAAGTAATTCAATATTTTCCATTATTTGTAGTCCTCCAATTTAAATACAGTTTTCTTATTTAAGAAGCCATCATTACCAAATTCTTTACCATTAATAATATCATTTATTTCTTCAACGCTTAAATCCAAATTCAAAACTAAAAAGAATAAAACTTTATCTTCGTATTTAGACATTAATTTTGTATAGTTAAAATATTCATCATTAAATATAAACGTTCCATATTCAGTTTCTTTTGCTAAAAATTTATTATTTGTTATTTTTTCATTTAAAATTGCTTCTTTTTTTTCATCTAAATCATTATATTTATTGAAGTTTGTTAAAAGTGTTCTTCTTGAATACATAATATTATTTTTAGCTAACACTGGTAATATTAATGATTTAATTGAATTATTAATAATTTCATCTATTTCAGTTTCTGTAATTTCACTTGAGATAACGGCGCTTGTACATCCATTTTTTAAATGAAAATTAATTGAATTATAATTAACAGCAAAATGAACTTGATTCCATATAAGAGGAATACCAGTTGATTTAAATACATTAAATACTCCAACATCTTCAAATATTATACCTTTGAATCTTTTGAATTCATCTATTCTTTCCTTTAATGAATCTATTGCATCAGTATCCATTACTCTATTTAAATAAACATATGCATCATCAGGAATATCACTTAAATCAAAAGCTGCATATCCAATTGAATAATCTTTAACAGCAAAAAGAAAATTGGAAATTCCAATTTTCCTATATTTTTCTATTTCACTTAATTCATTAATATTAATCAATATTTTTGACATTTTCATCAGACTTTCTAAAACTAACTGATAATCCGTCACCTATATCATAAAATTTTGTAACAAACTCATCATTAGTACGTAGGAATTCTATATATTTTTCTATTTTATTTACTAAACCTAATACATTTTTTGATTCTATTTTTTCTTTTTCAGCAACAAGTCCATGAAATTTTAAATTATCAGTAATGATAACTCCGCCTTTAGATAAATAGTTTTGGAACTTTTCAAAAAATTTAATATATTGTCCTTTAGCAGCATCAATAAATATTAAATCATATTCATGATCAACTAGATTTACATCTAAAGCATCATTAAAGACTATTTCAATTCTTTTATCCATACCGGTTTTGTTAACGTTTTTAACTGCTTCTCTATAACGTTTGTCATCTCTTTCGATAGTAGTTACTTCAACATTTTCATCTACACTTGCCATAAGTATTGCTGAGTACCCAATAGCAGTACCTAATTCAAGTATTTTTTTAACATTATTAAGTTTAATATATTTTTGTATAAATTTTATGGAATCACGCTCAATTATAGGCACATTGTTTGCCTCAGCATATCTTTCCATTTCCTTTATAACATCATTCATTTTTTTCACACCTCTTTAAGACCATAGGCCTTTACTTTTAAGTTCATTAACAGTATTTATATGCTCACTTTCAGTTTTACTGTAATAAACTTTTCCGCTTCCATCAGCAACGAAATATAAGTAATCGTTATTTTCTGGATATATTGCTGAATCTATTGACAAAATAGATGGGTTACATATTGGACCAACAGGAATTCCATTAGTACAATTTCCCCTAGTATTATATGCATTGCAAGAATTTATATCACTCATTGTAAGTGATGTTCCAAGCTCTTTTTTAACTGCATAATAAGTTGTTACATCACTTCCAATAGACATATTACTTTTTATTCTATTACAAGTTCCACAGACCGGAATCAAATTATAAAGTGAAACCGCAAACATCGGAAATTCATCTTTTGAATAAAAATGATCCAATTCAAAAGT
>ENA-ORKV01000456-ORKV01000456.1-human-gut-metagenome-genome-assembly--contig:-NODE-456-length-50115-cov-4.758983_pt1 | contig 50115 bp, 45 predicted proteins | sample MGYA00243058_ERZ508805 | MGnify/ENA primary metagenome ERZ508805 (study PRJEB26277, sample SAMN04329770) | human gut metagenome | biome: human-associated habitat | host: Homo sapiens | place: USA...
GTAGTAGATCAATATTTAAAAAAATTAAATCAAAATTATGATAAAGGAGAAACTGTTTATACCAATGCTGAAAATTTATCAAGAGAGGGAAATATTATGATCTTCAATATAAGGTTAAATGCTTATACTTCTACTCAAATTTTAGCTTATATGCCAATAAACCCTACAGTAGCTCAACTAGATTATTTAAAATTAATTCAAGAAGAATTAGATAAAACAGAATTAAAAGCCATTCATGAATTACACCCTACTTCTATTAATTATTCTGATGCTACTGATTATAGTAGTATCTTAGAATATATAAATAAAAAGACACAAAATTTATCTAAAAAAGATATTCAAAGTAAAGGAAAAATAATAAAATGAATAAATTAGATGATTATAGAATAGTATTTATTTATGGAACAGATGAGATAGAAAAAAATATAATGAATGGGAAAATAGAATATTATGGAGAATCATATAAAGATTATCTTCATAATAGATATTTATTAGATTATGTAAAAGAAAAATACTCAGAAGTTCCAATATTTAGTCAACTAACGATTAGACATCAAAGAGAGTTAATTGCCTATTTCTTAGTAAAAATGGGGCACATTATCTTTTTTAATACGACTTCAAAAGATGAAAAAGAATTTAAAAAATATGGTAGAACAGGTCAATTTATGATGCCAGATGTAATAACAGAAGAGCAAGAACTAGCTTTAAATAAGTTTTGCCAAGAGATTAAAGATTACGATATTTTAATAGACTATGATATTACATTAGAAGATGGAATATTGAATTCTAAAAGTATTCAAGGTACAGGGGACCAAAACCCAGAAACAATCATTCAAAGCTATAACCAAAATAGTAAAATTAAATAAACTCTATTGACATTTATACAAAATAATGTAAAATATTAGTTAGTGAGGAGATATAAGCAATTTTTTTGTGAGCTATCTCGGGCAAAAGTTATAAATGCTTACACAATTATTTGGAGTCACGATAAAATTTACTCGTGGCTTTTTTTTCGCCCCATGAGTAGGAAAGGAGAAAATAACTTATGGATTCAAAGAATCAACCAAATGAAGTAGAAAGCAGTATTTTTAGTCAAGTTGGAAGTTACGCTATATGGTGTGCTAATTATGATAAAAAGGTATATGAAAAAAGTAAACAAGAAGTGTTAGAAGATATTAGCGTTACTCAAAAAATGATATTAGATATTTTATCATTACTTGAAAAATTAGGTTATCCAATGGACGAATTAGGAACTTATTTTTATGAAAGATTAATTTTAAGTGTATATGAAAGTTTAAATGAAATTATAAAAGAAAAAGATATGGAAAAATATAATGAATTAGTAGCTAATTTAAATGATAATTATTCTAGTTTTTACCTATGGTTAGCAAGAGAAGACTTAGAAATTGGTATCAAATCATTCCATTTCTATATTGATCAAGCAATGTCTAAAATAGATAAAGATAAGATGGATAAGGAATTAACTTCTAAAGTAAGAGAATTTTTTAAAGAATCAAATCAAAATATGTCTGATATAGAAACATTAAGATTAAATCATGGTAAAACAGCTTTATATTTAGCTACCCATTTATTAAATGATAGTAAAGTAACCAATATCAGCAACTTAGAAAGTTTTAAAATGAAAAAACTAGGTACTTTTTCTGGTACTAAATTAAATTTAAAAGAAAAAAGTGAGTGTGTATAAGTAAGTTTGCGAGCTACACAGAGATTATTCTTACACGTATAAGGTACGGAGTCACTAATAGTTATTGGTGGTTCTGTGCCTTTTTGCATCTAAAAATATGATATAATGTAAAAAATAGGAGTGTGTCACAATGAACTATAGTATCGAAGAAATAAATGAAAACAGTTTATATGATTATATGTATGTAAATACTACATCATGGAATGAAACATATAGAGGCATTATGTCAGATAATTTTTTAGATAAAATATTAAATGAGTTAGATGCTAATGTAGAAAGATTAAGAAGTAAGCTCCAACAAACAAAAATTATTGAACCTGATTATAAAAGATTCTTATTAAAGCTAAACAATGAACCAGTTGGTATTTTTAGTATATGTAAAGCTAGAGAAGAAAAATATAAAAGTTCTGGAGAATTATGTAGTATTTACTTATTAAATAAAGCAAAGAAAAAAGGATTAGGCAAAATAATGTTTGAAACAGCTATAAAAGAGTTAAAGAAAATGAATTATTTTGATATGATTGTTTATTGCATAAAAGAGAATCCTACCAATGAATTTTATAAACACATGGGTGGCAAATTGATAGACTCAAAACCTAGAACTATAGGTGAAAAAGATTTAATTGAAAACATTTATTATTTTGAAAAAATATAGGAGGAGATAAAATGATAAAGAAAATTAAGCCAGATAATAAAATATTTGATAGTTATGAATTTCAAAAAGATAAATATAAGTTTTTTATAATATTACAGAATTTAAAAAGTGAAACACTAGAATTGTATAGTGATGAAGAAAACTATATTTTATGTCGTGGAGATGTGAAATGGCCAACATGGATATGGACAAAAGATAATTTTAATAGTTCATTACTAAAAGAAATAGAAGAAGCGATTGATTTATATAGATTAGTTGTTGATACTAGATTTACCTGTAAAAAAGAATTATATAATTTACTTAAAAAAGATAATTATAAATTCTTAGGTGATTATTATTTTGAAATGGGCTATTTAGTATGTAACCAAACAGTTAAACCTAAAACTACAGATGGAAAATGTGTTTTAGCTACTGAAGATGATAAAGATATTTTAATTAATTTTATTTATAATGAATCTAGAGAAATATCTGATATAAAAGAATTATCGCTTGAGGAAGCAAAAGACAATGTAGAAAAAAAATTAAACATGGGAACATATTATGTTTGGAAAAATAATAAAGAAGAAATTGTTGCTCAAGCATCTTATAAAATACTTGCTGGAAATGCTAAAATTACAGGAGTATATACTTTGCCTGAAGAAAGAGGAAAAGGATATGCAGCTAATTTAATTTATAATCTAACAAGCAAAGTATTAGAAGAAGGAAATCATGTATCTTTATATACGGATTATAATTATATTCCATCAAATAAGGCTTACAAAAATGTTGGATATGTTACTGAAGATATTTTAATAAATTTTTCTTGTACAAAAAAATAGGAGATAAGTATGGATAAAGAATTAATAAATATTAGAAAAGTTAACGAAAAAGATGCATTAGAATGGTTCACACTAAAAAACAAAGTTTGGAGAGATGCTTATAAAGATATTTTTCCAGAAGAAGTATTTATTGAGAATGATAATAAGGTAGAACAAAAAGTAAAGAACTTTACACAAGTAATGAAAAATGATAATGAAAATATAAGTTATGTGGCAGAATACAAAGGTAAACTAATAGGACTTATGTGTGGAAGTATTCATTCTTCTTATAATAATTTTTCTGAATATGCTGATTTAATAGCATTATATATTGATCCTAAATTTCAAGGTAACGGAATTGGTACTTCATTTCACAAAATATTTGAAAATTGGGCAAGAGAAAACGATGCTTCAAAATATGTTATAGGTGTTTTAAAAGCCAATGTAAAAGCAAGAAAAATATATGAAGCCTGGGGAGGAAAACTATCTGATTTTGAAGAAGATTTTATAAAACTTGGCATTAAATATCCTGAAGTATTTTATACATATGACTTGTAAAAATAAAATAGAATAATAGAGGTGAAAAAATGAAAAATGAAAAAATTATTTTTGAAAGTGAAAATATTTATTATATTCAAGTAAATGAACTATTAATAAATGACTATTTAAAAATGGTTAATGATCCAGAAGTACAAAAAGGTATTAGTCATAAATTAAAACAATTTACATATGAACAAGAACTTGAATGGGTAAAAATGAAATTAAGAGAAAAAGCTAATATATTCACTATGATAGAAAAAACAACAGGCAAATTTATAGGAAATATAGAAATTATGCATATTATTAATGGAATAGGTGAAATAGGAATTACTATTACACGCAATAAGCAAAATCATCATTATGGTGAAGAAGCAATGAAAGCTATTATGGATTATGGATATAATATACTAAATTTAGATGGCTTTGAATTAAATGTTTATAAAACGAATCCAAAAGCAATTCACTGTTATGAAAAAGTAGGATTTGTTGCGATAGGTACTGGTAAAACTGATGATGATATTCATATGACATATAATAAACCTAAATTAATACAATATACGTCATATGATTATGAATTTGTTTATCAAGTAAAAAAAGAAGTATATCAAAAATATGTAGAAGAATGTTTTGGAACTTGGGATGAAGAATTACAGAGAAACTTATATAACCAATTTATTGAAATAGAAAAAGATAACTTATATATTATTCAATTAAACGGAAAAGGTATTGGATTCTATAATGGAAAAACATTAGAAGATGGAAGCTATGAAATTGGAAATATTTGTATTATTCCAGGATATCAAGGAAAAGGTATAGGAACTCAAATTTTAACAGATATTATAAAACTTCATAAAGGACAAGATTTACATCTTCAATATTTTAAGCAAAATCCGGTTGGTAAATTGTATAAAAAATTAGGTTTTGTTCATGATTATGAAAAGGAATTTCATTGTGTAATGGTAAAGTTAAAATAAACAAATAAAAAAGATGCCATTAATTATGAAAAATAATATTTTGTATGATAAAATAAAAAAATAGGATTAGATAAAATTATGATTTCTTGCAAAGAAACTAATATTGGTTCTGCAAAAACAATCGAAAATAATTTAGGTATTCAAACTGATTTAATATATATTGAAGCAGAACAAATGAATTTTAGGAAATATTAGATAGATGTAAATGAATCTATTAATAAATTTGAAGTGAATAAGGGGAGAAGTATATGATAGGAATTAGTATAGCTGCAAAAAAAGAATGGGAAGCAGTATTAAATAAATTAGATAAAAAAATAGAACATTGTAATCAATTTCCTTTTGGTGAATATTTTACAACCTCTTTATATGGAGAAGATTTAGTATTTTATAGGTGCGGTGTTAGAAAAATGAACTGTTCTGCATCTACACAATATATGATTGATCATTTTAATTTAAGTAAAGTTATAGTTATTGGTACATGTGCAGGTATAGATCCAAGTTATAAAAATTTAGATATTTTTTTTCCAAATAAGTTAGTTCAATATGATTGTACAGTTAAAGAAACTGAACCGTTAATAAAGGATTCGTTTACTGTTTGTCTAAATACTGAAAATATACCAAATATAAATACAGGTACTTTAGGAACAGCTGATAAACCTGTAGTTACATGGAAAGATTATCTAGAATTAAAAGAAAATGATATTACTATTGCAGATACTGAATCTTCAGCAATAGCATTTATTTGTAAAGCTAATAATGTTGAGTGTGTAATAATTAAAGGAATATCTGATTATCCGACAAATGAAATTGAAACTAATAAAGAAGATTCTCATGAAGAACAGTTAAATACATTTTTAACAAATATTCCTATTATTATGAATAATATAATGGATAATTATTTAGAATTCGCAATTAAAACGAAATTTGAATATTCTAATTATATTCCGAATCAAACATCAATAAAAAGATAATTTTATTATATATAATAGATGATTTAAATAATATAGAAAATAACTAGAGTTTGTATGCACTAATAAAGATAAGGAAGTGAATAAAATGAACAATCTAATAATAGAAATTCCAAATATTAGTGATCAAGAAATGATAAATGAATTAGCTGTTCAAGTACATAATTTACATGTGAAATGGCGAAATGATTTATTTATTAAATGTGATGATATGATGCCAAAAGAAAGGCTAGAGGATTTAATTAACCAAAAAGAAATATTAGTAGCAAGATTAAATGATAAAGTGATAGGATTTATTACCTTTAATATAAGAGAAAAAAGTAATCAACAAGGTTTTCGTGATAGAAAGCAATTAAATATTGATGTAATTTGTGTAGATGAGAATTTAAGAGGAAAAGGTATAGGAACTAAAATCTTAGAACATATAAAAGAGTTCGCTAAAGAAAACAATTGTACAGATTTATATTTAACTGTAAATGAAGAAAATTTAGATGCAATTAAGTTATATGAAAAATTTGGCTTTCAGTTAAAAAATATAGCTTATTCAATGAAGATAAAGTAAGGAAGTGAAAATATGGAAAAATTAAAACATGTAAAACCATCAAAAGAGTATGAGCAAGAGGCATTAGAATATATAAACGAATTTTATGAATATAACTCTGATATAAATGGAACTGGTGGTTTACAAAGATATTTAGATAATTATGATGGATGGTTAGAAAAATTAGAAGAAGATAGAACTAGAATTCCAAATGAAGAAAAAGTACCAGCAGAAACTTATTTTCTTGTAAGAGAAAATGATAATAAAATCGTTGGTATGATAAATATTAGATTAACTTTAAATGAAAATTTAAAAAAGTTTGGTGGTCATATCGGCTATAGTATTCGTCCTACAGAAAGAAAAAAAGGATACAATAAAGTAAACCTATACTTAGGCTTATTATGCTGTAAGGAACATGGTATATCAGAAGTATTAATGGATTGTGATAAAAGTAATCTAGGATCAGCAAAAACCATGCAAGCGTTAGGTGGAAAATTAATTAGAGAATACTATGATGATACTTATGCTCATTGTACTGTTCAAGATTACATAATTAATGTAGAGGAAGCAATAGAAAAATATTCTAGTATATATGAACCGTTCATTATAAATGATGATATAAAGGATTTTAGAAAATAAATCTTGATTATATTTAGCACAAAATTACTAATAAACATTAGTAGTTTTGTGCTTTTTTGTTCTTTAAAATATGTTATAATAAATATAAATAAAAGAAAAATGTCAGGGAGATGGTAAAATGCTAAATCATGATACTTTAAATAAGTTAAGAAAAAATTATGAAAAAGACAAATTAAATAAAATAAGACATAGAGTGTTGAACAAGGTTCAATTAGTAGACTTAATTCAAGATGTAGATACTAAATTAAGTAATGAATTTAGTATCAATATTAAAACACATAGTGTTACTAATCAAGAATCATCTGGTCGTTGTTGGGCCTTTGCCGCTTTAAATATTTTAAGAGAAAAAGTAATAGAAAAATGCTATTTAGATAGTTTTGAATTATCTGGTAGTTATATTGCTTTTTATGATAAATTAGAGAGATTTAATATTTTGTTAGAGCGTCTAATTTCTTATAAGAAAGAGAAAAGGACATTATATGATAGATATGTTTCGCAATTATTAGAAAATGGAATGACAGATGGTGGATTTTTTACACAATTTGCTAATCTTGTAGATAAATATGGTGTAGTTCCTAAAAATGTTTTTCCAGAAACATTCTCATCTTCTAATACCTATGAAATTAATCAAATTTTATCTAGATTATTAAGAAAGTTCTACTTAGAGCTAGAAGAATCTAGTAATGAAGAAATGTTAAAAACAAAATATATAGAGAAAGCATTTACTATAATTACTAGTATATATGGAATGCCACCTGAAAAGTTTAATTTCGATTATACTAGTAAGGATGGTAAATATCATATAGATAGTAATATTACTCCAAAAGAATTTTATGATAAATATATAGGTCTTAATTTACTCGATGACTATATAGAAATATCATCTTATCAAGATGATAAAATAAAATATAATCATGTATATAGAGAAGAAGAAACATCAAGAATAAGTAATAGAAATGATAATGTAACCTTAAACTTACCACCTAAGGAATTTGAGAGTTTAATTTTAAAACAATTAAAGAAAAATGAACCAGTTTATTTTTACTGTTCTACAACTTCTAAGAGGATTGATGGAATATGGATTGATATTATGGAAAGATATGGAGAAATTTTTGACCTTGATTTAAAATTAGATAGAAATTCAATCTTAAAAACAAATGGAATTACAAATTGTCACTGTATGATAATAACTGGTGTTAACATTATAGATAATAAAATCACAAAATGGAAAATAGAAAATAGTTGGGGTAACAAAAGTGGCAATCAAGGTTATTATATAGCTACCAATGACTGGGTAAAAAACTATGTACATAGAATCGTTATTAATAAAAAATGTTTAACCACTAAACAACTTGAAATTTTAGAAAAGAATGTAATTGAAATAGAAAAATGGGATGCAAAATTTTAAAATGAATATTAGTCAATGATATGAAACAAAAATATATAGGAAATAACTTAGTAATAACTGAGTTGTTTTTTTATGAATTTAATAATTTGTTTTTCATTTCTATAGGTGATAGAAAATTTAATATTTGCATTGGAATATTATTGGATCTCTTTAGATATTGTTTACCTTGATATCTTAAGTCTTCTAGTGAATAAAAAAGATAGAAAAGAATAAAATCATGATACTCGTAAAGTTATTTATAGTGAGTTTCCTAAATTTGTTATTTCTGGAAAATTAAATTTTGATGAAATTCAATACTATAACATTACATTAAAAAGATTAGTATGCTTACCGCCGGATATATGTGAAAAAGTAATGAAAATTCTTAATCTTCCTTTAGTAAGAAGCATGGATATAGAAAAACAAAGTAAACTAAAAGAACTAATATTAAGTCCAGAAAATTATGGTAGTTTGGAATATATATATAATAGTTATAAAGAAAAGGAAAAAGAATATGATGAGTTTCACAGAACTAAATTTGAATCCAATGCTACTAGTTACAATCCTGAAGTATCACTAGTGACAGTAGCAGAATTATTAGAATGTGATCATAATATAGACGAAGTATTAGATGGTTTTGGTGATGATGATGAGATTACTCCAAAAACATTAATTCGTTCACTTGCATATAAAAATAATCAAAATAATTAAAATCGTGCTATAATTATACATAGTTATTTGTTATAATACTATGTATAATTTTTTTATGGAGGTAAGTATGGATAAACTAACAAAAGAAGAAGTATTACATGTTGCACATCTAGCTAGAATTGCTGTAACAGAAGATGAAATAGAAAGATACCAAAAAGATTTAAAAAAGTTATTAGATGAAGTAGATAAAATCAAAGAAATAGAAGTGGAAGATAATAATTTATTAGTAACACCTGTTTCTTATCAGTCAACATTAAGAAGTGATTCTAGTGTAAGAAGTGTTGAATTTAATGAAATAAAAAAGAATGTGCCAGCAACAACTGGTAATTTTGTAGAGGTTCCGGTGATAGTAAGTGAATAGATATTTAGATTTAAGTATAAAAGAATTACATGAATTATTATTAGAAAAAAAGATAACGCCACTAGATTTAGTAGAAGAAACTTATAGTAGAATAGAAGAAAATAGTGACTTAAATAGTTTCATTACTTTAAATAAAAGTGAGGCTTTAGCTTATGCTAAAAAATTAGGAGAAGAAGAAGTAGAAAAAGATAACTTGTTATGGGGAATTCCAATAGCGATTAAAGATAACATTTCTACTAAAAATTTAAGAACAACTTGTGCATCTCATATGTTAGAAAATTATGTACCAATTTTTGATGCTACAGTTATAGAAAAAATAAAGAAAAGTAAAATGATTATCATTGGTAAAACCAACATGGACGAATTTGCTATGGGATCTACTAGTCGTACTAGTTATTTTGGTGCTCCTAAAAATCCAATTGATAAAACGAAAATTACGGGAGGATCTTCTGGTGGTTCAGCAGCTTGTGTAAGTGCTCATCTAACTCCTCTTGCTTTAGGAACAGATACAGGTGGTTCTATTAGACAACCAGCTAGCTATACAGGAATTGTTGGTATGAAACCTAGTTATGGTAGAGTATCACGCTATGGTTTAGTAGCTTTTGCATCAAGCTTAGATCAAATTGGACCAATGACTAGAAATGTATATGAAAATGCTCTTTTATTAAATAAAATGGTAGGAAAAGATGAAAAAGATTTAACGAGTGCCGATTTACAAGAAGAAGACTTCACAAGATTAATTGGTAAAGATATTAAAGATATGAAAATAGCTATTCCTAACTATTTTGTAAGTAGTATTGTTTCACCAATTATTATAGAAAAAATAAATCATGTAGTAGATATCTTAAGAGCAAGTGGTGCGGTAGTAGACTATATTGATATGAAATATTTAGATCAAGCAGTAACTCTATACCAAATTATTGCTATGGGTGAAGCTAGTAGTAATTTAGCACGTTTTGATGGCGTAAAATTTGGTTATCGTTCTAAAAATAGTGATAGTGTAGAAGAAATGTATGCTAATACCAGAAGTGAAGGCTTTGGAAAAGAAGTAAAGCGTAGAATTATGGTAGGAAGTTATTTATTAAGTGGAGAAAACGCTAAAATCTACTATGATAAAGCATTAACAATTAGAAATGCTATGAAACAAGAATTTGACCGTATCTTTAAAGACTACGATTATATTTTAGGACCAACTACCACAACTGTTGCTTACAATTTAGATGAAAGTCTAGATGATCCACTAAAATCTTTCATGGATGATGTATTAGTAATACCTGTTAACATGGCAGGACTTCCTGGTTTAAATATTCCTATGGGTTGTGATCAAAACCATATGCCAATTGGCCTACATATTATAGGAAATAGTTTTGAAGAAGCTAAAATGTATCAATTAGCTTCCTTCTTAGAAGATAAATTAAAGTAAATAGTTGGGAGGTCTCACTATTAGAAGATTAAAAATAATAGAAAATAATTTTACAAAAAACTATCGTTTAAATAAGAAAAAAAGTAACCAATTGTTACTTACTACAAAAATAGTATTATTTGCTAGTTCCATAGCATTGATAAACCCAATTGAAGTAACAGCAAGCACTAATACTATAATAGAAAATCAAGATAGTGAAAAAATAAATGATATAGAAGACGAAATAACTAATACCAAAGAAGAATTAAATAATGATAAAGGTAAAGAATATATCTTTTATACATCACTAACATCTTTATTATTAATAGGTTCAGGTTTATGTATCAAATTAGTAACCAATATCAAATCAAATCCTTATGTTCCAAAAACAGGAATCAAACTAGAAGAAGATGACAACGAATATTTTGAAAACAAAAGATTGAAAAAGAGTTCTAGCATTGTCATCAAATAAAATATGGAGGTAAAAAATGAGTGATTATAAAAAAACAGTAGGAATTGAAGTACACTGTGAACTAAAGACCAATTCTAAAATGTTTATTGATTCTATCAACAACTATGGTGGAGTAGCCAATGTCAATATAAATGAAATCGATTTTGCATTACCAGGTACCCTACCAACCATTAATAGTTATGGAATTGAACTAGGAATCAAAGCAGCTTTAGCTCTAAACTGTAAGATTAATAAAAAAGTAGTATTTGACCGTAAAAATTATTTTTATCCCGATCTACCAAAAGGCTACCAAATTACCCAAGCTAGAAATCCCATTGGTGTTGATGGATATGTAGAAATAGAAGTAGATGGTATTAAGAAAAAAATAGGAATTCATGATATTCACTTAGAAGAAGATACTTGTAAAAGTACCCATGCCGAATCTAAATCTTATTTAGACTTTAATCGTAACGGTGTACCATTAATTGAAATCGTATCAGAACCAGATATGAATAGTGAAAAAGAAGCAATGGCTTACCTAGAAAAATTAAAAGAGCTTCTTTTATATACTGATGTATCAGACTGTAAAATGGAAGAAGGAAGTATGAGATGTGATGTCAATGTATCAGTTTCTAAAACAGAAAAGTTAGGAACACGTACAGAAACTAAAAATATTGGTTCTATCAGTAGTGTAGGACGCGCCATTTTAGTAGAAGCAGATCGTCAAATAGGAGAGTTAGAACAAGGAAATACCATTCAAGAAGAAACAAGACGCTTTGATGAAAAAGAAAATCGTACCATCTTAATGCGTGTAAAAGAAACTGGTAATGACTACCGCTATTTTCCAGAACCTGATATTCCACCTTATATCTTAGAAGATGAAAAAATAGAATCTATCAAACAAAATATGCCTATTCTACCAAATAAAAGAAGAGAAATCTATCAAGAAGCAGGTATTAATCCTGTTAATATTAATAAAATTATTGCAAATAAGGAAATCAGTGATTATTTATTAAAAGTAGATGGCAACCTAGTAATTGCTAGTAATCTACTATTAGGTGAAATCCAAGCTTACCTAAATAAAACAGGAAAAAATTTACTAGATACTAAATTAACTTATGATAAGTTTAATCTATTAGTAGAAAAATTAGATAAAAAAGAAATTAGCAACCAAGTATTTAAAGAAATTATCAATACTATAATGGAAACTGATTCTGATTTAGAAGAATTAATTGCTAGTAAAAAACAAAAAGAATTAACACTAGAGGAATTAGAAAAAATCGTTACAGAAGTAATATTAAATAATCCAGATAGCATTACAGATTATAAATTAGGAAAAGATAGAGCTACTAAATTCTTAATGGGTCAAATTATGAAAGCTACCAAAGGTAGTGCAAGTCCATCTCAAGCAAATGAAATTCTACTTAAGAAACTTAGTGAACAATAGTTTGATTGACTTATTTTGAAACTAAGGTATAATTTAAAATAAGAAGGAGCTAAAAAAATGAAATGGATAAAGAAAAATAAATTTACAGTAATTGCGATTATTCTATTTGTTTTATTTGCAATTATTGGATTTAAAGTAAAAGAAATATTCTTTCCTAACCAAAGAACAGCAATTTATGGAGATCGTCTAGATGGTAAAGTAGCAGTAGAAAAATCTACATATGATGAGTTGAAACAAAAATTAAGTGAAAATGAAAGAATCAAAAATGTAACAATTACGGAAAGTGGACGCCGTATTAATATTATCATGACAGTAGTCGATGATATGGGTAAAGAAGAAAGTAAAAAATTAACAGATAATATTACCTCTTTCTTTAGTGAAAACCAAATCGGTTACTATGATTTTGAAGTATTTGTCAAAAAAGAAGCAACTAGTGAAAATGATTTCCCAATCATTGGTTACAAACACCATAATAGTTCTAGTTTCTCTTGGACAAAAGATAGAGATAAAGTAGAGGAAACAGAAGAATGAAAAAGAAAATGATTATTATAATTCCTATTGTAATAGCTTTGTTAGTATTTATAGGAGTATATGCATACTTAAACCATGAAGATGCAAAGACAAGTTTAACCGTGGTTGAAAAAAAGTGGATAGCAAATAATTCAGATCAAAAATATGATTTTGAAATTGTAAATAATATACCAGTTTATTCTATGGACGGAACTGGCGTTATCTTTGATTTTATTAATAACTTTGAAATTGATACTAACTTAGAATTTAATAAAATTTCTTATTTAAAAGAAGCAAACTCAACAACGAATGGTCTTAGAATTAGAATTTTAGATAATGATACCAATCTAACAGAAAATGATTTACTAATTGCAGAAGACGGTTATGTTTTAGTTAGTAAAGAAAAAAATCGTTATGATAAAATTTCTAATATTACGACTGGTACCGTAGGAGCTTTAACTACTGATATGGGAGAAGTAAGTTACTTCTTAAAAACAGCTACTAATCTAACATATAAATCTTATAATGATATCAAGACAATGATAACAGACTTAGAAAATGGGACTATTACTATGATGGTAATTCCTCAAATAATGTATTTAGATGAAATATTAACAAGTAAAGATTACCAAATTAATTACTATTTCACAGAAATGTCTAAAAAGATAGTATTAACACTAAGTAATGATAATAAAGAATTAAATAATATCGTAAAAAAATATTATGAAAAATGGAAAAAAGAATACTTTGTATCAGAATATAATGAAGAATATTTAAAATATTATGTTTCTGCTAAAAATATGAATGCTAAAACCAAAGCAGATATGTTATCAAAAAACTATGTTTATGGTTATGTAGAAAATGCTCCTTATGAAGTAAATGTTGATGGCACTCCATCAGGAATCGCATCAGAATATATAGCTAGACTAAAAAGATTAACTGGAATTGATATTACATATAAAAAATATAAAAACGTAGAAAGTTTGCAACAAGCAATTAATAATAAAGAAGTAGATATTTATTTTAACTATTTTGATGCTTCATTAACAGGGTATACAAATACTGTATCACCATTTGTAGAAGAATATGTAGTACTTAGAAATAGTAAAAATAAAGAAAATGTAACTACTTTTGAAGAACTAAAAGAAAAGAATATAAATGTACTATCAAATACTGCTTTAGGAAAATACTTAAAAGCAAATTCTAAAGCAAATATCATAGAAAAAAATAAATTAGAAGAATTAACAAAAGATGATAATCTACTTGTTATCGATAAAGAAGTTTACTTATACTATCGTAATACCAAATTTAGTAAGTATGAACCTATCTATACTGCTACTATGAGTAATGATTATACATTTAGTATTTTAAGTAGTGATAGTGATTTATATAACCTATTTAACTTTATTATTACGACAAATTCATACTATAACTATCGTATTAGTGGATTAAATTCTCTAAATTTATCTTTAGTAGATAGAACATCATTTGAAGAATTATATTTAATCGTATTAGGAATTATTCTTCTACCATTATTAATATTATTAGCTCTATACTTAATACTTAAGAATAGAAAGAAACAAAAGAAAGTAAGAAAAGAAGATAGACGTAAATATACCGATATTTTAACTTCTCTAAAGAATAGAAATTATTTAAATTTAAATATGCCTATTTGGGAAAATAGTAAAATATATCCACAAACCATTATCATGATTGATTTAAATAATATTAAATATGTTAATGATAACTATGGTCATGAAGCAGGAGATAACTTAATCGTAGCTGCCGCTTCTAATTTAGTAAACAATCAACTAGAAAATAGTGAAATCATTCGTACAGATGGTAATGAATTCTTAATTTACTTAGTAGGTTACACCGAAAAACAAATAGAAACTTACTGTAAAAAATTAAATAAAGAATTGAAAGATTTACCATATGGTTTTGGTGCCGCTATTGGTTATAGTATGATTATGGATGACATTAAAACAATTGATGATGCTATTAATGAAGCAACTCTTGAAATGAAAACAGTAAAAGAAGAATTGAAATAAGTAGGTGATTTTATGACCGCTAATTGGCGTGAAAAAGTTCAAAAATTCGCTCATAAAGTATTTCAAATGATTAAAAAGCCAGAAATGCGTATTTTACCCGGGCAACTGGCTTTTTTCTTATTGGTTTCTATTATTCCTTTGTTTGCAATTATTGCAGTGGTTGCTGGAAGATTTTCTCTTTCTATAGAAAGTTTAATTAATGTAATTCATGATACTCTTCCCAAAGAAGTTGCAGAGTTTATCATTCAGATTATAGACGGTAAAACCATTAATATGAATATAATTATTTTCTGTTTTTCAGGCTTTATCTTAGCTTCCAATGGTCCACACTCTATGATAATTGGTTCTAATATTCTATATAAAGTAAAAGATAAAGACTTTTTAACAAGACGCATCAAAGCTATTTTAATGACAGTAATCATGGTAATTCTATTTCTTTTCGTATTAATAGTACCAGCCTTTGGTGATAAAATAGTATCCCTTATAATAGAGTTTATAAAAAATCCTCAAATAAGAAATATGATTTCTGTAACATATAAAATCTTAAAATACCCAACCTCACTACTTATTATTTATTTCTTCATTAAACTCTTATATACAATGGCACCAGATACTACCATAAAAAGTAGAGAAACTACAAAAGGCGCGATCTTTACAACTATTGGTTGGATTTTATCAACAGAAATATTCTCTTTTTATGTTAGCTATTTCGCAAAATATAATCTATTATACGGAAGTGTTGCCAATTTATTAGTTTTATTCTTATGGATATATTTACTTTCTTACATATTTGTTTTAGGAATGGCCCTAAATGCAAGTAGTAGAGATGAATTTGAAAAAAATGAATAGTAGTGCTATAATGTTGAAGAGAAAGGAATGTATATGAAGATAAAAATTGAAAAACAATTAAATAAAATAAAAAATAATTTAAAAAATTTATATAAAGATTTTAGAAAAAATCCTAAAAAAACAACTTTAACATTACTAAATACTATGATGGAAATCATTAAAAACAACACTTTATTCTTTGTGTTTGTGATTACGAATGTTTTTATTGGTATTTTATTAAGATATTTTACGATTCATACTATGGAAAACTTATTCCTATTAAAACCAATCCTAGCAGATTTAGCGATAGTTTTATTCTTAGGAGGAATTAGTTATTTATTAAAAGAAAAAAATCGTTTTCCTTATCTACTAGTAATTAGTATTATCTTAACTTTAATTTGTATTATTAACTCTGTATACTATACATTTTATACTTCTTTTGTATCAGTATCTTTAATTTCTACTAGTAGGTATGCAGTACAAGTAGGAGATGCTATTGTTGAAAATGTTATGAAAGTACAGGACTTTGTTTATATACTTTCACCACTTTTATTAATCATTACTCATATTAAATTAAGAAAAGTAAAACCAATTTCTAAGAAAGATAAAGAAAAAAGAGATACTAAGAAAATGATTACTACTTTTATTGGAGCAGGCGCTGTATTATTCTTCTTTTTAATCTCACTAACACCACTAGAAATAGGTCGTTATGCAAAACAGTGGAATCGTGAATATATCGTAATGCGTTTTGGCGTTTATGCTTATCAATTAAACGATATTGTAAAAAGTATTGAGCCACAATTAAATACCTTATTTGGTTATGATAAAGCCTTAAAAACATTCAATGAATATTATAGTGAAACACCAGATGAACAAACTTGGACAAATGAATATACTGGTATTTTTGAAGGTAAAAATATTTTAGTGATTCATTATGAAAGTATGCAAAATTTAAATATAGGATTAAAATTTAATGGTGAAGAAGTAACTCCTAATTTAAATAAATTAGTAAAAGATTCTATTTATTTTAGTAATTATTATTCCCAAGTAAGTGTTGGTACATCAAGTGATTCTGAGTTTACTTTTAATACTTCTTTAATGCCAACAAATAATGGAACAGCTTTTGTTAGTTACTTTGATCGTGAATATGTCACAACACCACTTTTATTAAGAGAAAAAGGTTATTATACATTTAGTATGCATGCTAATAATGGTTCTTATTGGAATCGTAATATTATGCATGAAACATTAGGCTATCAAAGATTTTATAGTAAGAAAGATTATGAAATTGATGATGTAATTGGTCTTGGTTTATCTGATAAATCTTTCTATAGACAATCTATTGAAAAAATTAAAGAAATTAATGCTAAAGGGCAACCTTATTATGGTACTATTATTTCTCTAACTAACCATACACCATTCTCTGATACTGACAAATATGGTGAATTTGATGTTAGTTTAAAGACTACTAAAGTAAATGAAGAAACAAGAGAGGAAGAAGAAGTAACTTATCCATATCTAGAAGGAACAAAATTAGGAAACTATTTTAAATCTGTTCACTATGCTGATGAAGCGCTAGGAGAATTTATCTCTATGCTAGAAGAAGAAGGAATTATGGATAATACAGTATTAGTTATTTATGGTGACCATGATGCTAGACTTCCTAAAACAGATTATCGTAAACTTTATAATTATGATCCTGAAACAGATAGTAGTAAATCATGTGAAGTAGGAGATGATACATGTACTAGAATTGATAGTAATACATATGAACTATTAAGAAAAGTACCATTTATTATCTATAGTAAAGAAACAAAGGCAAAACTACACAAAGAAGTTACTACCGTAATGGGAATGTATGACGCTATGCCAACGCTTGGTAATATGTTTGGATTCTATAATAAATATCAGTTAGGACATGATATTTTCAGTATAGGAGATGATAATATTGTAGTATTCCCAAATGGTAACTGGGTAACCAATAAAATTTATTATAATGCCCAAAATGCATCTTATCTTACTTTAAAAGAAACTGAACTACCAGCTGATTATATTCAAAATTGTATAAATTATTCAGAAAAACTATTAAATGTATCAAATTCGACAATTGTATTTGATTTAATAAAGAAGACAAGAGAAACCAAAGAAGCAAAATCTGACTACATTGAAGAAAAAGCAGTTGTAGAAGAATAGGTGATAACATGAAAAAGAATAAAAAGTTAAAAGTGAAAAGAGGAAAAGTTTTAGCTGTAATTCTAGTATTAGGATTTGTAACTTTTCTTTTTTTCTATAACAGTAGGGCAAAACTTCAGGTAGTAACAACCGTAGCAGAAATTGATAACTATCAATACAAAATGGAAAGTAACACAACTAGAATTTATAAGAAATACTTTAAAGAATTAGAACATGAATTAGAAGACAATAAGATAGATGAAGAAAATTATGCTTCTTTAGTTTCAAAATTATTCGTAATTGACTATTATACTTTAAATAATAAGATTACTAATAAGAATATTGGTGGAGTACAGTTTATTCATTCTAATCTAAGAAGTAGTTTTATTGAAAAAGCTTCTAATACCATGTATAAATATATTAAGAGTAACTTATATGGAAATAGAAAACAGAAACTACCAGAAGTAAATGATGTCGAAATAAAAAGTATCAAACAGATAAATTATAAAAATAATAATTATCAAGATAATAGTGGTTATCAAGTAGAGGTAAACATTAATTATGTAACTGATTATGACTACCCAAAAGAAGTAACACTTACTCTAATTCATGAAGAAAACAAACTAGTAATTGTGGAAATAAAATAATAAATAAAAGAAGACAAGCTACTCATTAAGTTAGTTTGTCTTTTTAATTAAAAGCAAGTTCTATTTCAATTTCATCATCAAGAATTGCTAATACCAAATAAATAATGCCACTTACTAAAATCAGAAAAGAACCTATAAAAGCAAATTTAGTTAGCATCTGTTTCTTAGGAGAATCATAACTAGTTAAATTTAAAATATCTTCATAGCCACTCTTAGCAAAATAAAAATAAATAATAACAAGAATCGTGAATATCAGAATTAATAAATTTTGATACTCTTTTTTACTAAGCAAATCTTTATAAAGTAAGTATTTTTTTTCTTTACTATTAGCATACCAACTAAGTATAATAATCCCTATATAAATAATCCAAACAATATTTTCTATTTTAATATCTTCTAAACGCTTTAATTTATCATTCATAGTAAATCATATATCATAGATTAAATTTTAGAATAGAAAAGATAAAAACTTAAAAAATAAAGAAAAAGTAGGAGAGAATACTCTTACAAATAAAGACTATCTTATATATGAGAAAAATAAAAAGTATAAACATTTCTACCTAAGTAATATGCTTATACTTTTCTTTTTATATTTTCATTTTTATTTTAATATACTTTAAGGATTAAAAGTAAATACCTTTTCCATTACTGCATCCTCTTTATTAAGATTTACTTTCATTTCATGACTAGCACTTTTGATACTTTTTTCATTTAAATTATATACCCAAAGATTAGCTTTTAAATTAGAAAAATATTGTTTACGACCATCACCAGCTAATTTAATTTGAATAATATTTAAAAAATCATCATTACTTTGATACTTACGACTAGCTAAAATATCTTTAAAAATATTATAAAAAGATAAAATCTCTTCTGTTGTGAGGTTAGTATCTAAGTTATTAGAAACAGTTTGTAGTATTTCAAGAAGGGTATTCACATTTCTAACTTCTGTCATCTTTTGAAGTAATGCCTTTAATAGTAGCTGTTGATTATACCCACGGTCAATATCACCTAGTTTTAAATCATATCTATTTCTAGCAAGAACTAAAGCCTCTTCACCATTTAAAGTTTGCATACCCTTTTCAATACAAACTTGACTCTGTCTATTAGAATTATCAGTACATAATCTCTTAGGTACTTCTACATTTACTCCCCCTAAGGCATCAACAATTCCGACAACTCCTTTAAAATTTACTTTTACATAATAATTAATATCAACATCAAAAACATTTTCAATCGTTTGCATCATACAGTCAGTACCAAACCAACCAGCATGAGTAAGTTTATTCTTAGTATTATTACGACAACTAATAGGAACATAACTATCTCTAGGAATAGACATCATCGTAATATTTAAAGTTTGAGGATTAAAAGTAAGAAGCATTAATCCATCACCATTTGCATAAGCATTCTTCTTTAAACCATCTTTCTCAGAATCAACACCCATTAATAGTACAGAAAAAGGTTTCATATTACTAGTATTATTACTTAAAAGTGAAAGAGATGTATTCTTTTTTTGAATCGTTTTATCTTTTTCTAATACTACTTTAACATCGCTATTAATATTTTCATATCCTTCAGCATTTTGAAACATTACACTATAATTACTAGAAACAAACATTAAATCAATCTTACCATCATATAAATCCTTAAGCATTACTAGTAAATCATTATAACTTTTAATATCATTATCATGATCTAAATTATTCTCTTCAATCATTTCTTTCGCAATAATATAATTATCTACTGATAAAGTATCATCAATTAAACCAATTTTATATTTACTAACATCATCAATACTATCTATTTTTTTATCTTTTAAAGTAATTAAACTAGCAGAATACACAATCTTATTCTTGTTAATAGAATCCACAATTCCATAAACTTTTCGAATAGAAAAACATAATACCATATTAATACTAATAAATAAAATCATTAATAAAAGTGCAATATTTTTAGATTTCTTCTGTTTAAATAGAAAAAAGAGAATATTAACTAAAATAATAAAACCAATAATAAGATATCGAATAGTAGCTTCAATTGGCCCTAAAAGTAGAATATGATAAATTAAAAAGCCACTACTAATTAATACCAGTAGTATCAAAATATTATTAAATTTAATAGTTGTCTTTTTCTTTTTCTGAACGCTCATTTTATCACTATCCTTATTAAGTATTATAACCAAAATTATAAGTTTATACAATTTTGATAGAAAGGATTTTCTTCTGTTTACATTTATTTGTTTTAAAAATGTAAAACGATTAAAAATAAAAGGTCGAATAGTGACTTTTCAAGTAGCAACTGTTATAATATAGTTGAATAATAATGGAAGGAGCTTGGTATATGCAAAAGATGAAATTTATAATTTATCCTATTTTTATTTTTAGTTTGTGTTTATTACTTCCTTCTAGTATAAAGGCATTATCTCCAGCAGAGATTTTAAATCGTGAGAGTGAGTGCACTAGTATTGAATTAGCAGAAGCAAAAGAAGATGGCTCTCTTACTAAAGTAGAGTGTTTTGATTCCTATCAAGATGCAAAGAATAGTATGAATAATTCTAGTATTGATAACTTAGTAATTTTAGAAAATAGAGTGATAATAGATGCTAAATATGCAGTAATTGATTATGATATAGATTATCCTAGTTGGCATAGGGGATATATCTTACTTTATACTTCTTCTACCAATAATATAGAAGCTGCATATATTCGTGGTGGTACTCCAGATGAAGCTGCTATGATAGATTTTGATTATAATACGAAGCGCGTAAAAATAAAAGTTGCTGGTATTACAGGTTGGATAAATAAATATGATGATAGTTTAAAACTATATGATATTATACCAATTAGTTGGGTAAAAACATTTCAGTATTATAAAGTAGGAAATGATACTTTAACTCATTATTTACCAGGTAATGTTTATGGAACAAAAGGACAATATGCAATTAATATTGATAAAAAGCCAAGTATGTTAAATGATGGAATTTATTATAGCTATGATGGTAATTACTTTTATACTTCAATGAAGACTTTACTACAAGATTATAAAAATGATAATTATAATCAAGCTATAAATAAAGATAATCCATATTATAACTATTATCAATATTTAGCTTTTAGAACAAAAACAAACTATTCTTCTGAAAATATCGATCAGTATATTTCACTAAGAACTAGCAGTGGTTCTAAAATGTTAACAACTGGTTCTTTATTTATAAATGCACAAGATACTTATGGAACGAATGCTATATTAATGATGGCAATTGGAATGAATGAATCCGATAGAGGAAGAAGTCCATATGCACAAAATAGAAACAATTTATTTGGTTTAAATGCTGTTGATAAAAATCCTAGTAATGCAAGTTACTATGATAGCATCGAAGATTGTATCAATACTTATAGTTATGCATGGTTATCATATGGATACCTAGATCCAAGAGATTACCGTTACTTTGGTAGTAATCTTGGAAATAAATACCAAGGATTAAATTATAAATATGCATCTGACCCTTTCTGGGCAGAAAAAGCTGCATCTTACTATTATGACATAGATAAAATGTTTGGTTTTCAAGATAGGAATAGTTATAAAACAGCTGTTTTAAATAATGAATATAATAATACTGTATTTGCTTATAAAACACCAGGTGGTGAAATAGTTAAGGACTACCAATATAAGAAGAAAAACGCAAGTATCGTTATTTTAGAAGAAGTAGAAGGACCAACAGTAAATGGAACTAATATTTGGTATAAAATTCAGTCAGACGGTATGTTAAATGATAATTTAGATATTATTGGAAGTAGTAAAGATAATCCAAGAGTTACTTATAATTGGGAGAAAAATGTTGTTTATGTATCAAAATCATACTTTAAAAAGATAGATGAACAAAATAGTGAAACACCGGTAAATCCATCTAATCCATCTAATCCATCTACTCCTAATGAAGATAAAAAGCCAACTTCAAAGAAAGTTTCTTTGATTGTGACGGAAGCAAGTTATGAATATAAAGACGGTTATATTTCTAAAATTAGTCCAGGTACTAGTGTAGAAACAATTAAAAACAATTTAACGAATACTGGAGGAGTAATTACTATTACCGATAGTAATGGTAATACAAAAGAAAGTGGTAATATCGCTACAGGTGACAGAATCAATATCACATCAGGAGTAACAGAAACATTAATCGTATTAATTTATGGTGATATCAATGGTGATGGTAATATTTCAGCAGTAGATTATGTAAATGTTAAAAATCATATTATGGGTAGTAATACTTTAAATGATTTCCAAGCTAAGGCAGCAGATGTTAATGGTGATGGTAATATTTCAGCAGTAGATTATGTAAATATTAAAAACTACATTATGGGTAGTGAAAATGTAATTAAGAATTAGAAAAGAGGTTGTTATGAAAAAAAGATTATTTTTATTAGGATCTATACTATTATTATTAGTACCAATTTTTCCTGTCTATGCAGCATCTCTTAGTATTAGTGCTAACACAAAAAATACTACACCAGGTGGTACAATTAGAATTACTGTAAATGCAAATGGTTTGATAGGAAAGTTTTCCGTTACTAGTTCTAATGGAAGTGTTTTATCAGGAGGAGAAGGTAGTGTATGGTTAGAAAATGAATCAAAGACATATACTTTTACTGCAAAAAGTATTGGTTCAGCTACCGTAACAATTAATCCTTTAGATGTTGCAGATACAAATGGTAATCCTTATTCTGGAGGTAAATCAGTAACTATAAATGTAAATAAGCCTCGTGAAAAATCATCAAACAATAATTTAAAAAGTTTATCAGTAGAAGGCTATGAGTTAAGCCCTGGTTTTAATAAAAATACTTTAGAGTATACTGTAAATATTGAATCTAGTGTTGAAAAGGTAAAGATAAATGCTAGCAAAGAAGATGGTTATGCAAGTATAGATGGTACTGGTGAAAAAGAGGTACAAGAAGGAGATAATAAGTTTTCTATTACTGTTACATCAGAAACTGGAAAGAGTAAAGTTTACAATGTAAATGTTGCTGTAAAGGACAGTAATCCTATTGTCAAGGAAATAGATGGTAAAAAATATACAGTAGTAAAACGAGCTAGTGCGCTAACCAAACCTGAATTTTTTGAAGAAACTACTGTAAAGATAAATGAATTAGATATTCCAGCTTTCTTAAATGAAAAGACTAAAATAACTTTAATTGGTTTAAAAGATGAAGAAGGAAAAATAGTATTATATCGTTATGATAGTAGTAAAGATAGTTTAGAAAAGTATGAATCTTTAACTTCAGTAAGTAAAACTATTATTTTTGAAAATACAAGTGAAGAGATAAAAGACTTTAAGAAAACGAAAGTAACCATAAATGAAATGGAATATTCTGTATATCAAATGTCTACAAATAAAGATTATGTTTTAATCTACGGTAGAGATATAGAAACAGATACAAAAGGTTGGTACTTATATAATATAAAAGAAAACACGATTCAAAGTTATATGAATGATATTGTTTCTAATTTAGAAGATAACTTTGCTAAACAAATATCAGAATATAAAATAGTATTATTATCTCTAGCAGGATTATCTTTATTATTACTTTTAATCTTAGTAATAGAAATTGCTTCTAAGAGTAAGATGAAAAAGAAATTAATAAGAAAATTTGAAGAAAGAAAAGAACAGATTATTGAAAAAGATAAAGTAGAGGAAAAACAAAAAGAAGAAAATGAATCAACTACTCAAGAAGAAGTTAAAGAAGAAACTAAAGAAAACTCTAAAACTAATCAAAAGAAAAAGAATGGAAAGAATAAAAAATAGATTTTATATCTTGTTTACAAATGGTAATTATTATATAATTGAAATGTAATAAAAAATAGGTTACTAAGTATATTAATTAAGGACTATGAGTATTAGCTTGTTGTCCTTTTATTATATGGGTATTTTTAATATTTTAGATTTCAAAAAAGTATAAAAATATTTTTTGTTTAATTTGTAAAGAGTCTTTATTTTACTAGTTAAAACTCCTATTTCTATGTTTTTTAAGTAATATACTTAGAAACCAAGAATAGGAGTTATTATGAGTAAAGGTAAGAAGATTTATTTTTTGGTATTAATATTAATCACAATTCTAGTAACGACGTTTTATTTTTCATATGCCATATTTTCAAATACACAAGAAGAACATGGAAAATTAAATATCGTAGCAGGTACATTAAATTATAAAGTTAAAGGAGAAGATATTTATAATAATCAAATAGAGGTAACTAAAAATACCACTAGAACTATTACTCTAACAGTAACTAGTTTGAATGAAATAGATTCTAAATATGAACTATATTATAAAATAGACAGTAATAAGAATGTAGAAGTAGGGTATGACAGTAACACAAAAGATAGTGTAAAAGGAATCATAAAGAAGAATGCTAGTAAAGAAATCACAGTAATTATTAGAAATAATAGTAGTAATAAAATAACAGTAACATTTGGAGTACATGGTGGATTAGCTAATCTAGAATATGATGATATTAAAGAATATGGATTAGCATTAAATGAATTAAAATTAAATGATGTAGTAATAGCATGGAATTATATAGGAAATAAAACTAAACCAACTAGTTTTCCTAAGAAGAATAGTGGTTATTCTGTAGAAAGTGTAAGTTGTACGAATGCGGATGGAAGTTTTAATAATAGTAGTTGGAAATTAGAAGTAACAAATATTAGTGGAGTAACAGCAACTTGTACATTAACATTTACAGATACTTATAGAGAAACATTATTAAATGGAACAGATCCAGTAATAACAGACAAACTAATACCAGTAGTAATATCAGATACAGGAGTAGTAACCAAAGCAGATACTAGTAAGGAATGGTATAGTTATGAGAATAAGAAATGGGCAAATAGTGTTATTTTAAAAGATGAAAGTATTACTTATCAAGATGGAGAAGAAATACAAGAGTCCAACATTGAATCATACTTTGTATGGATACCAAGATATAAATATAAAATATTTAATGCAGGAAGCTATACAGGATTAACAACAATTAGTAATTCTACTCAAACAATAGAAGTAGTATTTGAAAATAAAGATACAACCCCATCAAATGGAACGACAGTAGGAAGTTATTTAACACACCCAGCATTTACAAGTTTAGATGTAAATGGAATATGGGTAGGAAAATTTGAAACAGGATATGATGGAGCAACTTCAACAGCGGGAGCTCAAGTAAATAGTGTAGATACAAGTAAAATCATAATAAAACCAAATGTATATAGTTGGAGAAATATTGCAGTAGGGAATATGTTTAAAAATAGTTATGACTACCAAAGAAATTTAGATAGTCATATGATGAAAAATACTGAGTGGGGTGCAGTAGCTTATTTACAACATTCAACTTATGGTAGTCAAGCAAGTATAAGAATTAATAATAATTCAAGTTATATAACTGGATATGCTGCTACAGTTGAGCCAACATTAGGTTATGCAAGTGGAACTAGTACAGCTGGTAATAGAGTAGAATCTACAAGCTTAGGGAAAGATGGAAAATATACAGTTAATTATTTAAATACAAATTCAACAGTAGCATCAACTACCAATAATTATAGTGGAATCTATGATATGAGTGGTGGAGCCTGGGAATATGTAATGGGATATACAACAGGAGCAACAACAGTAGGTGGTTCAAGTGGAATCACTGGTTTATATCCTAATTTCTTTAGTGATAGTGTTTATTCAAAATATTGGGATAAATATACTGCAGCAGTAAACACTAATTATAATAATCGAATTTTAGGCGATGCAATTGGAGAAATGGGCCCATTTGGAAGTGAAAAAGATCCAGATGGGACTGCTAACGCTAAATCTAGTTGGTACAAAGATTACGCTTACTTTGCTGATTCTGTTCATCCTTGGTTTGTACGTGGCGGTCGTTGGTGCTATGGTGCTGCTGCTGGTGCCTTTGCTTTTAGCTACGGTACTGGTGCTACGAGTACGGGCCTTTCCTTCCGTATCGTCTTAGCTCCAACTAAATAATTTTATAATAAAGGTCATACTTACTATCTATGACCTTTATTTTTCTATATATCTTACATAGTATTCATCTAGTGTTAGGTTATTTTCTTTGATAAAACTAGCTATTTCTACTCCTACATAGCGATAATGCCAAGATTCATAGGAATAACCAGTTATGTCTTCTTTATCTTTTGGATATCTTAAAATAAAACCAAATAAATGGGCATTTTTTTGCATCCAGTTAAATTCTTCAGTTGTTTCAAAATTATTATAATCTACTTTTTCATTATCAATATCTACTACTAATCCTGTTTGATGCTCAGAGTAACCAGGTCTTGCTGAATAAGTGTCTGCTTTACTAGTTCCATCTTGTTTTTGATAACTATCGTATAATCCTTTTTGATATTGATAAGAACGGTAAGCTGAAATTGCTCTTATTCTATAATTTTTTTTTAAGGCAGCAGTAGCCATTTTTTCAAACTGTTCTTTTGCTTCATATACTAACATTTTATTAGAATTTGAAAAATTACTAGATATTGTTTCTAGATTACTTGGAACATAATCATCAGGTAAATAGATATATTTATTTACTAGAATACTATTTTGATTTAATTTATTACTTTGTCTGGTATTTTGGTAAAATGGCTGGTCTAGTCCAATATTTACTCTAGTAACGATATCTATATCTGATAGGCTAGGATTTTTCTTTTTATAATCAATATATCTATCTAGATATTGGTAGTGAAAATAATCTATTTTTTTATCAACATTATTAAGTAACTTTAATTTTTCTGTTTTTTCATCTACTTTATTTTCAGTAGGGGCTGCTACTTTTTTATCAATAATTACAACCAAAGAAATAATTACTATCGTTATAAAAGTTATTAATACATACCAAAATGCTTTTTTCATAAGATTCTCCTTTTATTTTCTAATTTAGTTTACTGAAATATATATAAAAATATTACTAATTGATAATATCTTCTTTTCTTTTACATATTTTTTAGTAGGAGGTAGTTTATGAAAAAAGTAGTAGCTTTTATTTTGATTTTAGTTTTATTAATACCAGGTGTTACTTTTGCAGAAGATGATCCTACACCAAATGCTGGTAGTTCTATTTTAATGGAGGTATCCACAAAAACTATTTTATATGAAAAGAATAAAGATAGTCAGGTAGCAGTAGCTTCTTTAACGAAAATGATGGCCCAGATTTTGATTTTAGAAGCAATTGAAAGTGGCAATTTGACTTGGGATGAACAAGTAAAAGCAAGTAGTAATGCAGCTGGTTATGGAGGAACACAAATTTACTTACAACCTGGTGAAATGATGAGTGTTAGAGATTTAATGAAAGGAATTACGATGGCAAGTGCGAATGATGTGGTAGTGATAAAAAAGCAGTCGCAAGTTATAGGAGAAGAAATAACAATATAACCACTTTAAAACCTTATATTTTAAAGTATTATTATAAATTGTATATGTAAGCCATTTAATTGGCTTTTTTGTTTGGAGGTGTTACAATGTCAGTTTTTAAAATAGAGAAGAATAAGAATTATACTGTTATGAGTAACTACCATTTGAGAGATCGTAATTTAAGTTATAAAGCAAAAGGTCTATTATCATTTATGCTATCTTTGCCTGAAGATTGGGATTATTCAATTAATGGATTAGTAGCAGTTAGCAAAGAGGGAGTTAAAGCAATAAAAAACATCTTACAAGAATTGCAAAGATGTGGTTATTTAATTATTAATAAAAAACAAAACGAAATAGGACAATTTGAATATGAATATTTAATTTATGAGTATCAAGAGTACCAAAAGGGACCTATGGATTTAGGAAAGGTGGAAAAGGACACACAAATAAATACTAATAGAATAAATACTAATAAACAAATAGATAAAGACGATAAAACCAAAATATCGGCTTTTTTTGTTCCTGAAGAACATAACATATTAACATTAGAATTAATTGATAGAGGTTATATAAATGAAAATGATACACAAATATTCTATTATGATAAATTGTTTGAAGAACTATTAGAAGAAGGAAATACATATAAAGATTTGGTACAAATAGTTCATTATATTATTTCAAGAGTGTTGGATAGAGAGTTCAGAGATGAAGAAGGAAATTTTATAACTAATAAATTTGGATATTTTAAAAGTTCTATTATTGGAAATATAAATAGACTTAATTTAGATCTAGATGATTTATGGGGAGAGTATGAAGAAGAATTAGAAAGATAATTTAAGACACAAAAAAATCGTCCCTGTACTAGCAGACGATTCTACTGCATCAATTGAAACTGCAAGATATTACAAACTACATAATATCTTTCCAACTGACATATTAATAATAACATACAATTTTAATAAAAGCACCATCAATTTTTGACATTTTTTTAAAAGCGAGAATTTTCATGGTATAATTATATTGGATGTCGGGTGATGTGCATGAAAAACAAAGAATTATTAAATATTTGTTACAAATTTTTTAATAGGTTTATAACTGCTGATATATTAATAGAACAACTCACAAATATTGATAAAACAAACTTATCAAAAAATGATATAGAGAAAACAAATAAAATAATTAGTGATATTAAAAAAATAGCAGATAATACACCAAATGAAATAGATGAATATGTTATAAAAAAGAAAGAAACTATAAGTAATTTAATCAAAAAAATTGAACAAATTCCAAAGGATGATAATAATAGTGATTTTCTTAATCGTCAATTAGATAACCTAAAAAAAGATTATGATAGGGAAATGGATTCACATGAGAGATGGTTTGCAATAACTGATTGTATTGATAAAAATGATTATTTTACTAAAATCTTTGAAAGTTTAACTGATTATGAATTATTGGAATTTATTGCACAAAATATTCAAGCACCATTCCCACCAAATTTAACTCAAGAAGAATTTGATAAATTAGTTAAAGTTGGAATAGAAAAAGATGAGAGAGAATGGTTATGGAGATTAGCATTTAATTATGAAAGAAGTAAAATAAATTTTGATAATATTGTTGATTATTTTATAAAGAAAAAAGATGGATACTACCTTGCTGAATTAATAAGTGCGATAGGAGAATGTTTAAATATTGATAGCATAATTAATAAAATTGTTGATAAAGAATTGATAGAAGATTTAAAAAAAAGAAAAGGTGTTATTAGTTCTTATGTTTCAGATGAGCAATTTAATAGATTAATTGATAAATTAAATAAGTAATTAAGAAAGGTTGGATATTATGAATGAAGATTTAATTAAAAATTTTATGAGTAAAGTAAGTGAAACACCAAAGAAAGATGGTAGATATCAATACCCTTATGTTGAACTTGAAGATGTAATGGCTAATCCAGAAGAATATATTATTCCACAATGTTTACCTGCTTGTAGGGCATTATGGGATAAAAATATTGAAACATTTATGGTTAGTAATAATGATGATGAAGATTTATATGTTTTATTAACTAATGTTTCAGATGAAAATATGGCAATATTTAATCAAATGAAACAACAAGATCCTAGATTTGTATTTGATGGATATAGAAATACAATAGGGATTGCAGTTAAAGGAAATAATGATAGTTCAATGCATGAATTACAAGGATTAACTGAAGTATTTAGAATACAAGATACTTTAAGATTTCAAACTGCCGAAGATTTTTTAGAATCATATAAACATACTGGAGGAGAAATGACTATTGCAGATGATGGAACAATTCATAGAAATATTAACCCTGCATTAGCAAATATAACTTTACAAGAGGCATTAGAAAAATCGGGTAAAAGTGGAGTATATATTGCTGAGGAAGGAAGAGTATATGAAAGTATAATGTACTTAAACTGGCATAAAAAATATGAACAATCTTTAAATGATAATATGAAAGAAACAATATCTGATATTACACCATATAAAGGTAATGTAGATGGTAATATAGCCCATTTAAGAGATACTTATTTAAGTGCAGAAAGAGATTATGTTTCTGAACTATTAAAGAGCGAAGGTATGAGAGATTTAATATCTGAAATAAATGCTGAAACTCCAGACAGGTTATTTGCTATGGCACAAAGTATAGTTGATAAAGTTGAAATGGGATTAATTCCTGATGAACAAATGGAAAAAACTGAACAACAATTGACAGTTTTACTTGCAGCTATACAGGATAAAGTACTATTAAAAGATTTAGTTTTAGTTCCATCACAAGGTGGTAGAGGAATTAGGCAATAAATTGTATCTAAATTGACTTAAACACTTAAATATGCTATAATATCAAGCATTTGTTGAGCAATGGGGGTTGCAATAATTATCTAGTTATATAATCTCATTGTATGAACAATGAGATTTTTTTGGGGGCTATAATATGGAAAGGATAAAAAGTTGGAAAGAGCAAATTGAATCTTTTGATAAATTAAAAATTGATGAAGCAAAAGAATTATATATAAAAGCAATTAATTCTTCTGATGAGCAATTAAAAAAATTATATATTGACAAGGTAATATTAGGTACCTTGTACGTTATTTATAATTATATTGAAAGAAATGATTTAGGTATTTTGCAAGGTTCACAATTTGATATAGATGATATCCAAAGTGCATTTACTGAAATATGGATTAGGAAAATTGAAAATGGAGAATTATTGAATGTTGATAGATATTCGCTTCTATTTACTCCTACTTTCTTCAATGATGTATATAAAAATTTAGTAGGAAATGAAATGATAATTAATGAACAATTTGGTATTACAACTGAACATATTATTGACCTGTTTTATGCATTTATAAAATTAAAAAATACTGGTAAAGAATTTAATTTTGATGATTTGATGAATGCCTTTTATCAAGAAAAAAGGTATTATTGGCAAAGAGTATCATATTGTCAAAGTGATAGTATTTTAATGATAATACTTGAAAATATGTATAACAATTTGAACTTTGATAAAATAGAAGATTTGGAAATAACAAAGAATAAAATTGGAGATTATATTAGGTTATTTATAAATAATGGATTATTTGAGAATATATCAAATGATGTAGTCGCTCCTGATATGGAAGATGGCATATTAGATAGTGTTATGTATGAAAATTTTATTAGTGATGTTGATGATGTGATAATTGATGATAGAAAAAAGAAAGTTATTCATTTAAGATATGGTTTAGATGGTGATGAACCAAAAAATTTAGATGAAATAGCAGATCAATTCAATGTTTCAAGAGAGCGAATAAGACAAATGGATGCAAAAGCATTAAGGGATTTAAGAACTTCTAAAAAAATAAAAAAATATACCAAGCAGGAGGATAAAAAATGAAAGGTGAATTAGCATTAGTAGATAATGTCTTTAGTGAAGAAAATGAATTTGAAATAAATACATCCGCAGCACAAGATTTTTGTATGAACATTTATGTTGATGATGAGTGTACATTAGAAAAACAATTAAAAAATAGGAAATCATTTGATTATTGTATGAATTGTTTAGAAGAGTTTTGGGCTTTAGATGGAGAAACAAATGAGGATATGGTCAAAGAAAAGGAATATATTACTCGAAATTTTGATAATCTTCTAGATAGTGTAGAGTTCATTAAATTATCATTTGAAGAGCAAGATAATGTGGACTTTATTAGAAAGAACCCTTTAATTTTAACAAAAAAAATTGCTATCAGTGAAATGCTAGATATTACTGATTATGATAGATTAATGGAATTAATGAATGAATATGAAGATATGACAGATAAAATATATGTATCATTAAAAGGCAATACTAATTATGTAAGTTTAATTGATTGTTATAAAACAATGAGTGCAATAAAAAATCAAGCAGATGAAATAAAACAATTAGGTTTATCTCAAATGGAAACAATAATGTATGTATTTGATCAGGTTAGAAATAGAGTATATACATTTGAAAATGAAGATGAATCTTGTTTTAAATCAAGAGATTTATCAGAAGTAATGTTTGGCAATAAGATAGTATGCGCAGGATATGCAAATATATTTCATGTACTTTTACATTATATTGGAATTAAAAACTTGGTAGTTCACTTAATTGAAAAAGATAATCCAAAAAGTGGTCATGCAAGAAATATTATCTATGTTCAGGATGATAAATATGATATTGATGGAGTTTATTACTTTGATCCAACATGGAATAGTAAAAGAAAAAATGAAACTAATGAATATTTATATAGATATACATATTTTGCAAAAACTAGAAAATTTATGGACGATGATAAAAATTTTGATTTTGAGGATAGTTTCTTTCCAATATATTCAATAGATATGGATAAAAAAATCAAAAAGATAGTTGAAGAAGGAAAGTATGAAAGATTAATGCCATATACAAAATCTTTGAATTATATGTCAGGTTTAATAACTCATTCTCCATTAATTAATCCAATTAATGTTATGCCAATGGCACCAATGTATGGACAATTTGATACAAAAGAATTTTTAGATAAATTTGAATTAGTATTTAGTAAATTCAATAAAGAATTAACTGCTGAAACAATGTTGAAAATATTTAATAATGTTAGAAAAATTGAATATTATCAAAATCCAGAATGGTATCCATATTCATTAGAGGATATGTATAAAACTTGTATGAGATCAAATTGGAAATTTGCAGATAAGCATTTAGACGCAAGACAAAAAATGATGCAAATTATTCTTGGAGAAAAAGTAGAAGTTGATCCTATTGATAATTTTAAAAATTATGGACATAAAACAGGATTATTTCAAGATGTTGAAAGAGTAAGAGTAGTAAAAGTTTTACAAAAGGTATTAGAAAAAAAGGGAAGGTAATTCTCTTTTTTTGATGTAATTAGGTATAATTTTGAACAATAATATGTTATAGTTATCATGAGAAAATATATTAGTTCATATATCAAGAGGTGAATAAGAATGTTAGATAAAATATTTGATATAAATCAATTTAATATTATTCAAGATGATAACTATTATTATTTTTTTAGAGCATTAAATAATGGTGATTATAGTGACATCACAAATGGTATCACATTAGAAGATGGTATTGTAAAAAGAATTAGAACTGACCTAGAAAGATTTCAAGATGTTCCATTATACAAACAAGATGATGAAATATCATTAGAAGAAGTACATGACCATGTTAAATGGAGACATAGACGAGATACAAATTGCATTTCATTATCAACAAATGCAAATGTTGTGTCAACTTATGGTCGTGCAGATTATCATAATCAGTATGCAATAGTAGCAGTTCCAAAAGAAAAAATTAATAACGGGGAATTTTACATATCAGGTAAATTTTTAATTGAGGAAATACAAACTAGGATACAAAAATTAATTGATGATCATTATTTAGATGATGAAAAAGTAAGATATATAGATTTAATAAAGAATGCAAAAACAAATGATGAATTATTTAATATTCTTAAACAGTATTCTGATTTACCTTCTAATACTTACAATTTCAATCAGAGTAAGTTTTATGATTTTTATACATTAAATAAAGAACAAAATTTAGAAAAAAATAAAATTATTGCAGAATTGGATGTAGTTAATAGAAGATTATTATCTAGGTGTAGTAATAGATTATTACTAGAATCAGTAAAGTTTGCTTTTACATCATCAGAAGTTCTTCATTATAAGGATATTACTGAAAATTTTGCTTTTATATCACCAACAACTATTGATTTATTTTCATTGTTACAACAAGCATCAAGTATGGGATTAGATCAAGAAAAAATAAGAAAACTTGAATTAAAAGTAATTAAGTGTGCCAGAGATAATTTAAATTTAGAAAATGGAAGGTATGGACAATTTAATACAAATATAAGAGATTATATAAATGCTAATAACAATGTAAAAATTTCTGATATATATGAATTAACAGTTGGAAAGATTCCATATATAAAAGCATATAAATCATTACAATTTAGTCAAGATGTTGCTAATTCAAAATTAAGAACGAGTGATTTGTGTGGCTTATTAAAAGAAATAGCTAATGATTCAGAATTAAATGAATTAATTGATGAAATAAAAGAAAAATGTTACATTATTAATCCTTCATTTATATCCCGCAATTTACAACTTGGTTTAAGATTAAGTGATTCAGTTTGCTTAAGTATAAATGAAGATAGAGAACAAATCTTTTCAGTTAATGAACAAGATGCCATTTTAAATTATATTAATTCATTAACTGATGATGAAAAAGTAAGATTTATTCAAAATAATGGTCAAGATAATGAAAGATTGCTTTGCGATTTGTTGAGTCATTCAAATGATGATATAAGTTTGAATCGTTATTATGCCGAAACAATATTAGATTATTTAAATCTAGATGAAATATATAATGCAAGTTATTTACAAAAGACTTTAAGTTTAGACGAAAAAAATAAAATATTATCGTATTTAGAAAAAGCAAATTGTATTAATATGTTTGACTCTTTAAGTGAAATAGGATTACAACCTGCAAATATTTCTGGTATTATTTTTAATTTATTATTAAATAATGGTTATCAAGGTCAAAATTTTATAGATTTATCAAATAGTGAAAACTTTAAAGAAATTATTTCAAATAATTTAGAAAATGTTAATTCAAATGTTTCTGCACTTCGTTTAGATTATTTGTTAGGAATAAGAGATAATAACAATCATGTACCTACATCAAATATTAATTTGAGAGATTATCAACAATTGGCAGTTGATAGGGCAGACGAAATATTTGAAACAAAAAATTTTGCAGGAGTTGTTTTGCCTACTGGAGCAGGAAAATCATTTGTTGCAATAACAGAAATGTTAAAATATAAGGACCAAAATATTATATATTATGCTCCAAATAGAGAAATATTAAGACAACTACAAAAACATATTTTAAAGCATGTTCTAAATATTAGTGTAATACCTGAATCTCAGGAATCATATTATCTAGAACATTCAGATAGAATACCAGATGGTTTTATTTTTCAAAGTGATATTGAAGAAATGATTAAGGCAGCATTTCCACAATTAAATATGTATTGTTACCAAGGATTAACAACAAAAGAGGAAGAATTTTTTAAAACAAGAAATGCAGGTTTAATAGTATTAGATGAAGTTCATAGAACTGGCGCACAAGAATGGAATGAAAAGATAAAAGTTTTAATTAAAAATAATCCTAATGCTAAAATTTTAGGTATAACAGCTACACCAATTCGTGATGTAGATAATCAAAATATGGTTGAAAAACTTGCAGAGTTTAGTGGTGCATATTCAGAAGAAGAAATTAAAAAGAAAAAATATATGGCTGCTGAAATGTATCTTGTTGATGCAATGCAAGAAGGTATTGTTGTAACACCAAATATTGTCACATTTGATTATTCATTAGAAAATAGTGAACAATATAAAGAAGTAAAAAAAATGTATGAAAGTGAAACAAATCCATATAAAAAAGAAGAATTAAAAAAAATATATGATGATATGAGAAAAATCATAGAAGTTTCACAGACAAAAGGAATGGCAAATATCATAAAGGAAGGTTTTGAAAAAAATCATAAACCATTAAATGGTAGATATATTGTGTTTTTGCCAACAAACTTCAATAGTCAAATTCCAACAGAAGAATATATTTTAGAGCAAATAGAAAAAGTTAAGGAGTATTTTAAAGAAATAGATCCTAATCCAGAAATTGAATATTTATTAAGTAATAGAAAATCTAAATCAGAGAATGCTACTGCCATTAGTCGTTTTGAAAATGATAGTGAACATTTAAAATTAATATTTGCCATTAATATGTTAAACGAAGGTGTTCATGTAGATGGTATAGATGGCATAATAATGCTGAGACCTCTAGGTGCAGGAAATAAAATATTATATTATCAACAAATAGGAAGATGTATTTATTCATTAGATCCAAATTATGAATTAGAGCCATCTGAATTTCCTGTAATATTTGATGTTTATAACAACTATTTAGAACAAAATATGGATAGACAAGTAAATAGACATACAGTTACATCAGATTTACAAAAATTATATTTGATAAAAGAATGGATTAATAAGCATTTCAGATATCCAGATATAAATAGTGAGTCAATAGACGAAGCAAGAAAAGCGATTACTTTAAAAAGAATACAAAAGAAATATTTTAAATATTTAGACAATCCCTCATATAATGCTAATTTAACTGATACAGAAATATATGAAATAGAAGAAATAGTTAAAGTTGGTATGAGTATAAATTTATGGAATATAGAAATACCAGAAAGAACTATTGATCCGAAAGAACATGATATTCAACAATTTGCAACATTTAAGTTAAAAGGAGAGCAAAAAGAATTTGTTGATTTATTTAGACAAGCGTCAAATATTACAACTGACACTTCTGCAAAGAGCAAACAATTAAGGTTAATTGATACTTTGAATATATTAGATGTAATGGCTGAATATGATGTTGATATTAATAATGAAAATATACCAATAGGATGCATTTTACAAAATGTTTATTCAAAGATACCTGAAGATATTTTAAAATTAATAAAAGAGGAAATTAGTGTAGAAATAGGATATGAATTAGGTAAAGAATATAATGAGGCAAAGAAGCAATTTTACAAAAAAAATCCTGTATTTTTAGATTATGATATAAGTACTTTAAGAAAAATGGGAATTTTTGAACCATGTAATATTTATGAAGGATTTAAAAATATTGATATTATAGACTCAAATGGATTTATAGTACATGGACCAAGTAAATTCCTGAATTTGAACATATATACAAGTACATATTTTGATCCAAATGGATTAAATATTGATGGATTAAATGAACAAAATTTCTCATCAGAAGATGGTTTCTTTAATAAATATAATTTTGGTAGAGATGGCTATTACTATGAATTAACTGATGATGGAGAACATGTTAAGACAGATAGTAAATTTAATCCTTATGGTTTTGATATTAAAGGCGATTATTATGAATTACAACCAGATGGAACATATAAAAACTTAGGTAAAATTGATCCACATGGATATGACATTGATGGCATTTATTATAAATACAATAAGATAACAAAAGAATATGTTAAGACAAACGGTGTATTTGATGAAAGAGGATTTGATAGAGATGGTATTTATTGTGCAAATGGTGAAAGCATAGCATATAAGACCAAAATATTAGAGTATTCAGATGGGGTTACTAGAACTTTTGAAAATGTAACATATTATAATCCAAGTGGTAAAACTAATCAATATTCTAAATTCTATACAGAGTTACCTTATGATTTAAATTATTTCGATAGAGATGGCTATTATTACATATTGGACGAAAATGGAAATCGTATTAAGTCTAATAATAAGTACAATGAGAGATTTTTAGATGCATATGGCTATTACTATGAATTACAGCCAGACGGAACAAGACATAAAACCGATAGAAAATATGATGATAACTTTTATGATTTAGATGGCTATTATTATGAATTACAACCAGATGGTTCAAGAAGAAAAACTGATAGTTTAACAAATAGTAATGGTGCTAATTATCAAGGACTAATAATCAAATATACAATTAGTAGTAGTAATTATTCTTCAAGAAAAGTTAGATATATGGCTTTTGACCAAGAAGGTTTTTGCTATGAATATATAAAAAGAAAATTTGTTAAATTAGACCCTCCATCAAGAATTTCAAAATTTGGATTTGATGTAGATGGCTATTACCATGAATTATTGCCTGATGGAACAAGAGATGAAAGACCAACTCAATCTAAAATTGATCCACATGGTTTTAATGAATGTGGAATATGTAAAATAGACGATCGTGATTCTAGATTTGATGCATATGGATTTACTCAAGCAGGATGTTATGGTGATACTGACTCCAAAAAAGATAAAAATGGATTTGATAGAGATGGATTGTTTGATTTTCAATTATCTGATGGATCAACTTCACAAAGACCATTTAACAATAGATTTTTATCAAGAGATGGATACTACTATAAAAGAGTTCAAAAAGAAGATGGAACTTATACGAGAGTTAAAACTAATAGAAAAGTGGATGCAAGAGGATTTGATCTTTCTGGAACACATTATGATGTATTTATAAACAATACTACAAAAGAACTTTTATATAAGAATCCATTACCATATGATAAATATGGATTTGATGTAAATGGGATTTATTATGAATTACCAAAAATAACTTATAGAAGTGGTGGTTCTAGAAACCTTTCTAGTGAAAGAACTAAGACATCACCTGCAAGACAAACTGATGAACATGGATTTAATTTTAGAGGTTTTTATTGCGAAATGGTTGATGGAAGATTTGTTGTAACAGATAGTAAATTTAATCCTTATGGATTTGATAGAGAAGGCTATTACTGTGAGCTAGTAGATGGAGAAAAAACTACAACTGATCCACATGGTTTTAATATTGAAGGACGATTAAATAGTGGTGCAACAATTGATAGATTTGGATTTACTCAAAAAGATTATCACGATTATGAACATTTAGGAATTATTCCTGAGCAAAGACCTTGTTCATTTGATATTGCAGGAAATTATCGTGATGAACATGGAAATATTTCTGGAAAAACTGATCCACATGGATTTGATAGAGAAGGCTATTACCATGAATTATTGCCTGATGGAACAAGAAATGAAAAATCGACTAATAAAACTACTAATCCTAGAGGTTTTGCAAGAGATGGACATTATTATGGGTTAACAATAGATGGAAAACCTGCAGATGGAATGACTAGAGAAGATGCAAGAGGTTTTAATATAGATAGTTTATTCACTTTAAATGGAGATAATACACCATATGACCAAAAACATTTTGATGTAGATGGCTATTATTATGAATTACAACCAAATGGAGAATATTCCAAAACTAATAGACAATATGATTTAAATTATTTCGATAGAGATGGTTATTATTATGAATTACAACCAGACGGAACAAGACATAGAACGGATAGAAAGTTTAATTCAGAAGGAATAGATTGTCATGGGTTTAATCAAGATGGTATGCATACTACTACAAAATTAGATTATGATGAAAATTATTTTAGGGCTGATGGTATTAATATTGTTACAGGTACTAATTATTCATTAACTGGTTATGATATTAATGGAGCATTTAATCCTCGTAGAGTTTCAACTTATGCTTCAACTCATATGTATAACAGAAGTGATCAAGATTTAGAATGTGTATATATTGCAAGAAAGGCATTATCATTACCATTTGATAGAAGAGATTTTGTTTTAGAGGAAATTTCTGGAGATGTAAGAAATAAAAAAGTATTAAACGAAAAGTTATATAAATATATAGTGGCAGCAGCAGTTATTGATCCTAGTATTAAAGAAATGTTAGTTGAATATATAATGAATTTATCAGTAGAAATAAAAAAATTGTCAGATGAATTAAAGCAAGAAAAAGCAAAATTTGATAAGAATGCTGAAATAATTAAAGAGTATGAAAAAAATTTGGCAAGTTATAGAGAAATGAAACGAAAGACTGAAATTGGTGATATATATGGAAGAAATATATAATAAAATAATCAAAGGTGAGATTAATATTAAATATTTATCACCTGTTGATTTAGTAAATTTGGAAATATATTTAGAACAAATGGATATAAGTTTAAAAGATATGCTAAAACTTGCAAAGGACAATAATATTAATTTGGAAAATAAAAAATCGCAGTTACAAAGTGAACTGTTGCTTGAAGAAGATATTATATAAAAAAGACTTGGTAGTTATTTTATTACCGAGTCTTTTGTTTTACCACATAACTAATCAAGAGATACTTTATAATGATAAATTATTAAATGAAGAAGAAAAGTAAAATCTTCTATTAGGAATAGAAGTCAATACACCATTTAATAATGAAGTGTTAAATCAAATATATGATAGTTATGTAAAAAGATATGAGCATACTTTTAAAAGAACTATAACTAATTCTACTGATAAGAAAGAAATTCTACTACAAAGAGATAATGAAGATACTGCTGAAAATACTATTAGTGTAAAAGATGATAAATTCTATATAAATGATGAAGAAGTATCAGGAGAAGAATTTGATGAAGAATTTACTAGAATGGAAGAAGAAAACTTTGATACTATCAATGGTTTAAATGTTAGAGAAGATAATGAGCATTTTGGAAATGAACAAATGTCTTTATTCGCACCAAGAGAAGAAGAACTTGCAAATAAGATATGTGATATATTTAATTCATTTGATACTAAATATCAAAATACATTTGAAGTTCATAATGTAGAATTGCAAAACTTCTTTATCCCAATGCAAAAATAGAAATAACTGGTTATGAAAATTCAAAAGTAGCAGATGAGCTCTTTGATGTTGCAGTTGGTAATGTTCCTTTTGGAAGTAATAGTGTATTTGATAAAAGATATAAAGATAAATTTTTAATACATGATTATTTCTTTCAAAAGACATTAGATAAAGTTAGAGATGGTGGAATAATTGCATTTATAACTACTAGTGGAACATTAGATAAAAAAGATACAAGAGTAAGAGAGTATATTGCAAAACGAGCAGAGTTTTTAGGTGCAATTAGATTACCAGATAATAGCCTTTATTATTAATAAAGATGGTAAAAATATAATTTATCAAAGACAATTTTCTAGTTTAGTGCCATATTCTATTCAAGAGGGTATGACGGCTAAAAGAATAATTGGTATGTGTAAAGTAAAAGATGCTTTAAGAAAAGTATTTGATGTACAATTAAATGATGGTAGTGATGAAAAATTATTACTAGCACAAGAAAGATTAAATCAAGAGTATGACAATTTTATTAAAAAATATGGTTATATTAATGATAGTGCTAATGGTAGAGCATTTGATAGTGATCCAGATTATTATTTACTTACATCTATTGAAAATAAAGTTAGTAAAGATGATGAAGATATTAAAATATTTAATTTAGAAATGACAGGATTGTCGCCTAACTCATGTACAATACTATTACAATATTTCGCATCACTTTATAATGCGATTACTAAAAGTAATGAAGTATATGAAGATAGTGGAAATGTAATAGGAGTTAATTATGATAAGGAAGATAATGAGATTATTTCAAAATTTGAAAAACTAGATTTTAACGAAAAATTAGATTTGTTTAGTGAAATTATTATTAAATATGATAATGAAATTTACTTTGATGAAAAAATTACAATGTTATCCTTTGATTCAGAGTTAAGTGGATTTGATATTGCAAAACAAATAAAAGATTTTAAAAACTAATATTAAATCCCTAGAGTATTATTTGAAAACTTAATATTTTTAGATAACATTCTAGGATAATTGTTTCTTCATCTAATAAGTATTGATTTTTTAAATATAGTAGTAAGAACTCAATATTTAGAGTTCTTTTTTTCATTTATTCTAATATGTTTAAATGAGGAGGAGAAATAATTGGACAATAATCCTTCAATTGATATTGCTAAAAAAGAAATTAAGAAAGCAATTATCAATGAGCTTTGTAAAAAAGGTGTAATAGAATTTTGTCAATGTAACAACATTATAAAAAAGTTAGATGAAGATATTATTAAATTAGAAAATAAATTAGATAATAAAAAAGAAATGAAAAATATGATAGTAAAAATTCCAATATAGTAAAGAAGGAAAAAACGATGATACTGAATTTGTATTCAATAAGAAATGTTTTAGCACAAGGTAAGAAAATTATTGACTTACCACTTCGTGTTACATTTTATGCCCGTGTATCTACTGATCACGAAGAACAATTAAATTCGCTAGAAAATCAAGTAATGTATTTTGAAAATTATATTAAGTCGCAAACTAATTGGATTTTTGTCCCAGGATATATTGATGAGGGTATAAGTGGAACAAGTGTTAATAAAAGAGATAATTTTCTTAAAATGATTGATGATGCTAAAAAAGGTATGTTTAATTTAATATTAACAAAAGAAATATCAAGATTTTCAAGAAATACCATAGATAGTATTCAATATACACAAGAATTATTAACCTATGGGGTTGGTGTATTTTTTTTAAATGATAATATTAATACATTTGATTCAGATTCAGAACTTCGTTTAACTATCATGTCAAGTATTGCACAAGATGAAATTAGAAAATTATCAGAAAGAATTAGATTTGGGTATAAAAGAAGTGTTGAAAAAGGAATAGTTCCAGGAAATGATAATTTCTATGGTTATAAAAAGAATAAAGGCAAATTAGAAATTGTAGAAGAAGAAGCAGAGTTAATTAGACTAATCTTTAATGAATATAGCAAAGAACATATGGGAACATCTAAATTAGGCCATTACTTGTTTGATGAATATAATATCAAAAGTAAAACTAATAAACCACTTGCTGGAACTGTTATTGGAAGAATAATTAGAAATCCGAAATATAAAGGTTATTTTTGTGCTCATAAAGAAACAACAGTTGATTATCATTCAAAGAAAAGAATAAGATTTAAGCCTGATGAATGGATAGTTTATAAAGACAATGAAACTTGTCCACCAATTGTGTCAGAAGAATTGTGGAATAAGTGCAATGAAATACTAGAAAAAAATTCAGTCAATCATAAAACTCACACAAGGACTGATATGAGGTATGCTTTGTCAGGAAAAATAAAATGTTATCATGATGGTGCAACATTTATAAAAGGAAGTTATAAGAATAAAAGAACAGGCTATGAAAGTAAATATTGGGGATGTTCGAATTATAGAAAGTTTGGTAGGCAAAAGATAAATGGTTGTAATACACCGATAATTCACTATGAAGAATTATTGAACATATTTAAAATAATAGCAAATAATATTCTTGATAAAGAAAACGATATGATGAAAGAAATATATAGTTTGATTAGTGAAACAGAAAGTAAATCGGATTATTCAAGAAAGATAGATGATATTGATAAAAAGATAGAAGAAATAAAAAGTGCTAGATCAGAACTCATCAATATGAGAGCAAGAAAAGAAATAGAAGGAGATGAGTATAATGAGGCAAGAGAAAAATATAATAATGAAATATCTATTTTAGAAAAGAAAAAACAAAGTTATTTATCAATGAATAATAAAGTAGATTACAAATCAAATATAGATGCTTTCTTTAAAAAAATACATGATGTTATATTTGATGATGATGAAAGTGTATTTAGAGTATTTGGTTCTATACTAAATACTATATTAGTAGAAAAGTTAGATGATGAAATTAACGAGGATAACGAAACTCATAAGGTAATGTTACATTTTAAATTAAATATAGTTGGCTACAATAATAGTAGCTTAAATTTAAAAGATTTTTTACTGCTTTTTAGTAACAACGACAGATGCAACTGTAGTATTAGCAGAAAGAATTGCTGGAAGTGAAGAAGCTTTCGTTAAAATGATGAATGAAAAAGCACAAAAACTAGGCTTAAAAAATACTAATTTTATGAATCCTACAGGATTAGATGAAGATAATCATTATTCAAGTGCTTATGATATGGCACTAATTGCGATAGAATTATTAAAGCATGATGAAATATTAGAATTTTCTTCTGTTTATGAAGATTATTTGCGTACTGATACCCCAAATAAATTTTGGTTAGTAAACACTAATAAATTAGTAAGATTTTATGATGGAGCTGATGGCTTAAAAACAGGTTTTACAGATAATGCAGGTTATACAATGGCAGTTACAGCCAAGAGAAATGATATGAGATTAATTGCAATAGTGTTAGGTGAAGCAGTTAGCAAAGTTAGAAATCAGGAAACTACTAGTCTTTTAGATTATGGATTTAATTTGTATAAAGTTCAAGTGATTAAGAAACAGGGTGATGTTATTGAGACAGTAGATTTAAATAAAGCTACTAAAAATAAAGTAGATGTTGTTTTAGATAGAGATATTACAGTTTTAAGTAAAAAGAGTGATACTGAAAAAAGTTATACTGAAAAAATAACGATTGATGAAGTAAAACTGCCATTAAAGAAAAATCAAGTAATAGGAAACATTGAAATCTATGATGGTACTAATAAAATAGGAAGTTATCCATTGATAGTAAAAGAAGATGTTAAAAAGAAAAATATATTTAAACTATTTTTAGATAATTTGAAAGATATTGTGGTAGGAAACTTAGTATTTTAGATAATATTAGTAAGATACTTAGAAGAATAATTCTAGGTATTTTTTGTTTATTATTCTAAATATATTGATAGAAAAATATGAATTATATGGTAAACTTATATTAAATAATAAAATATATTTTAATGTATATGTGTAAAACAATATGAGGTGATTTGAGTGTTGCAAATGATTAAAGGTGCTAGAATAAATAATGCAGATATATTAAATGAAGAGTACATGATAAGTGATAACTGGATTATTGCTAATATAAATGCAGATAAAATTCTAAAAGTGATTAATGAATTTGTTAATATGCAAAAAGATCCATTATTTTTGATAATAGAAGTTCCTACAAATATAGATAATGAAAAAATTAAAGATAATGGGATTTACCAAATTCATAAAGATGTTTACTATCTTGATAATATATCCATTTCATATGCTAAAGAGTTATTGAGAGCATTTGGAAATTTATTTATAAATGATGATATGGCACAAATTGGTATTGGTAACCATTCAACTGGTGCAGAAATTATAACTGATAAATATAATGTGGTTTTGGTTTATAATGGTAGAGATGATGTAGAAAAATATATAGATTTGTTAAATATGAATAAAATAAAACAGGTTGAAACATTAATTACAGCAAGGGATTATTTTACTGAGTCTAATCCTGGGGAGTGTAATTGTATAACTGAAGATGGAAAGACAGTATATGATGTTATAGATATTTTAATTAAAGATGCTGGTTTATATTTTGCAGAAAGAAGAGTAGATTAAAATTTATTTGTTACTGCAATTATTTGACTTGATAACACTATTAATTAAAATATTTTGGTATGAATATTTATATAAAGAATTAAGACTTATTTAAATTTTTAAATAGGTATCATAGTACCATTACAGTAATGGCATTCCATTTTAGGAGTGTCTTTCTTTTTAATAAATTTTAGAAATTCCAAGTGTTCATCAATTATAAAACTAAGTATAGGGTCCAGTTTATTACATTTTTTACATTTTAAAAGCTTTTCAATTTCTTTTTCTTCTTTAGTCATGATATACCTTGTATAAATACTATTATAGTATATCATTGTATTTTTATAAATTGGACAATTAAGTGGATTAGATTTAAAAGACAATAAGATTAAAGAACGCCAATTATTTAATTTAATTGTGTGCTTGGTATGGTATAAATCTAGATGACGAAAGTCCATTATACGCGTACATATCGACGAAATATTAGGAAAGCACAAGGTTTCCACCGTGAGGTGTGAGCTAGAGGAAGTGTGAAACAAAAGCGAGGGCTAACTAACAAAAACTTAATACAAGGCTACATATTATTTAATCTCTACTCGATTTATAAAATTAGGAAATAAAAAAGTATCTAATTATAAAGAAATCTTAAAAGTAAAAAAACTATCTATGAAGTAGAAACCAATGATTAATCTAAAAATTTTTAATTTATACATTTATACTATTTCTGTTATATATTAACTAAGTATATTTTTAATTTTTTCATAGATTATATTAAAGGAAAGTGAAAATATGCAAATAATAGATGATAAAACAGTAGTAGTTACAACAAGTAACGATTTAAAAGAAGCTTTAAGTTTAGATAATGGTTATTTATATATTTATTTTGGCAATGATATAAATCTAGAAAGTGGTTTTGTGATTAATGCTAATAAAGAAAAAGTTATTATAGATGGTACATATTTAAATAATAAATATACTTATACTAATTATTTAACAGATGAAAATGATGTTATTACCGCAAGTTCTACTAATAAAAAAGTAATAGTTAAAAATTTAACTATTAAATCTTCTCATACAAAAGGAATTGTTTCTACACCAGATGATATAAGTTATAGTAATACTAAAATTATATATAGTAACATCAAGTTTAATGGTACTGAATTATCTTATAATCCGTATGGAATTACTTCTATTTTAGATAGTAATATTACGATAGAAAATACTAATAATGTGAATGCTCAAAGAGTATGTGATTGTAATCAAATAGAGATAGGAGGTCAAACTTTAATTGATACTCCAAATACAGCTTTTATATATTTACATACTATTGATGTAGCAGAATTTACTATACTCGAAAATAGTAGAGTAAATGTTACTACATTAAATGCTTTTTTTAATGGGACTCCAAGACTTAATTTCAAATTATTACATAATTCTATATTTAATTTAACTACTAGTAACGGATTTGCTCAAACACTAAATAATGGTTGTCTTAATGTATTAATAGATGAATATTCAACATTTAATTTTATTGAAAATAATCATCAGAGAATACCTATGTGGAATATATATGGAAATTTAGAAGTAAATGAGGGTGCTAGTTTTCTTGTTATTAATAGTTATAAAGATACACCTAGTGATAACTATAATATTTATTTTAAAGGTACTAATCAAAACTTTATTTTAAATAATCCTAAAAATGTAAGTATCTATACTAAAAATGCTAATGTACTACGTACTGAAAATCCTGTTAATTTTTCTTTTACATTTAATAGATTAAATATGTGGAAAGATTCTATGGAGCTTTTATTAGCTGGTACTATAGAGGATTTACCTGATTATTCTTGGTATAAAGAAAATGCACTATCTCATATAACGGGTGTATTTAATAAAACATCTACAGTAATAAATGAAACAAATTATACAGATATTGAAAAAGCTAATTTACCTGATCTTAGTAATTTTGTATTTCAAGGAAGAAAAGAGTTTTCTGTAGGAATGATTAAGGTAAATATTCATGCTTTAGATAATAAATCTGTTAAAATTTCAGGGCATACATTAAAAAATGCTGATGTTTTGATATCGTATGATGGTAATAGTGAAGCTGTTACTTCATCAACTGATGGATTATTTGAATATACTTTAATTGATACTATACCAGATGGTACTGATATTGAAATAATAGTTTGTCAACCAACTAGTTTTATTTATAATACTCGTAAAATAACTACACCATTTAATGGTGAAATCACACTTTTTAATAAAAATGAAGTAATCACATTTAATAATACGCCTATATCTAATACTCCTATGATTTTAGCTAAATTAAAACCTAATTCATTAACAGTTGTTGATAGTAGAAAAAATAGTAGTAACTGGAATCTATATATTAATTACTTAAATCCTATGAAGAGTAAAACTAATAAATTATTAAGTGATAGTCTATTATTTAAAAAAAATGATAGTGAAATAGTAGCAGTAAAAACTATTTCTATATTAATTTATCATGGTACTAATAATGGTGGTGTAGTAAATGTAGAAGATATTACTTATTCAGCAGAAGAAGGCTTGTTATTAGGTTTAAATGATCCTAGCTTTATTATTGATGAAGAATATATAACTAAGTGTATTTGGAGTATAGAATTATTATAATATATTTAAATTTTTATAAGCTTTATTTGGTAGTTAAAAGATAATTACATAAGGGGGTGATATTTTGAAAGAGAAACATATTGTTCCTATAACTAATGGGGTAGGAAGTATAAAACTTATTAATGGAACTTATAATGTAAAGGCAGAAGTAGCAGGTTATGATTCTTTAACACTTGAACCTAAGATAGTAACATTATCAGATAGTGTAAATGATTATTCTTTTATGTTATCAGCAAATGGTATTTTAAAAATACATGTTAGAGAAAGTGAAGCTTCTAATGTACCTATAGTAGGCGCTATATTTATGAGAACTGATATAACTGGTAGTATTGAAGGAGATTATGCTATTACTGATTCAGATGGTAATCTTAAGTTTATAAATGTTCCTTTTTCTCCTGATGGTAGTCAAAAAGTATATTTTAAACAAATATTAGGTGATGGTAAACATAGTTTTAGTGAAGAATTAAATAGTTTTGAATTAGTATCAAATGAAGAAACTGTTAAAATTGATAATCCTATTTTTACATCTAAAGAGTTTAATTTATTTGATACTAGTTTTGTAAATATACCTGTTGATTTAAATTTAGAAGGAGGTAATTAGAATGAATGAGGATAGTTGTTTTAATGATAACTATGAAAGAAAAAGAAAAAAATGGAATGAAAACATGAATTATAAATATTGTTATATTCAAGGACCTAAAGGAGATAAGGGTGATCCTGGACCTAAAGGAGAAAATGGTTATTCTACTATTAGAGTAGGTGAAACTATAACAGGGGATTATAATACTGATGCTAAGGTTATAAATGTTGGTACTGAAAAAGATGCTATATTAAGTTTTATTATTCCAAGAGGAGCAAATGGTGATGATGGAGATAAAATAATAATTGGTAAAACTGAAACACTTGATGCTAATGCTAAAGCTATGGTTATAGATAATCAAATTGGGAATGTACATACTTTGGATTTTTATATACCACAGGGTTTTGATGGTGTAAATGGATTAAAAGGAGATAAAGGTGATCCTGGACCTAAAGGAGAAATGGGTGCTAGTGAGAGAATAGAAATATTAAATACTAAGACAGTTGATGCAGGACAATTAGCTGAAGTTAAAGATGATTTTGATGGTACTACTCATTATTTAACTTTTTCCATTCCTAAAGGAGAAAAAGGTGATAATGGTCAAACAGGTACAGCAATCCTTGATTCTTATGCTAATCTTTATGAAGATAATGGTAATTCCAGTATTTTAACACCAAATACACCAATACAAGTAGAATTAAGTAAAAAAGGATTAACTAAAAATACGGATACATCGTTTACTAACACAATTAGAATTTTAAATACAGGAATATATAAAATAGACTATTTTTACGCAGCTGTAGCATCATTAGAAGCTTTCATATCATTAGAAGTAAGAAAAGAAAATACTACTATAAATGGTACGAAAATAACGAAGAAAGTTAATAATCAGGAATATGTATGGTTTAATGGCAGTATAATTACTCGTTTAACTAATAATGAAAAAATAGATTTAGCACTAACTTCTTCACAAAATGTAACTCTTACTCCAGGAGAAGATACTATTTCTTATCTAAGTATTATGAAGATAGATAATTCTTAATTAATATAAAAGTTTAATCTCATTTTCTCTTTTGCATATATTATTACTAGTAGGAGGATAATATGTATAATTATTGTGATAAGGGGTATGATAACACTAATAAGAAAATAGATGATTTTTCTAAAAAACATCCATACTGTTATATACAAGGTCCAACTGGACCAAAAGGAGAAACTGGTGCTAAAGGAGATAGAGGAGATATTGGCCCTGCAACTATTAAAGTAGGAATAACAGAAACTGTATCAGAAT
>ENA-ORKV01000474-ORKV01000474.1-human-gut-metagenome-genome-assembly--contig:-NODE-474-length-48722-cov-9.198767_pt1 | contig 48722 bp, 38 predicted proteins | sample MGYA00243058_ERZ508805 | MGnify/ENA primary metagenome ERZ508805 (study PRJEB26277, sample SAMN04329770) | human gut metagenome | biome: human-associated habitat | host: Homo sapiens | place: USA...
TTATCTTTACAATGTTAATACAAATATATTTAAAAGTTCTGCAAATTCTTTAGGTTTATAATTTTTACAAAAACATATTTGTCTCAATTACTTTATATTACATTTGATTATGTTTGAGTATATTTTTAATAACTATATAAAACCTCCTCATTTTTAACATTCATATTTTTTTACACATATCCTGTATTATATCATATAAAGTATATATATAACATTATTTATTTCTTATTATTAGGTTCTAATAGAATAATATTTCATATAATTCCCCACCTGTAATATATTATACAAGAAATCTATTTAAAACAAATATATTTTAGTTTTAGTAAATTTATTGCAACAGGTCAAAGCCTATTTTTATTTATGTTTTCTTACAGCACTTAAATTATACCCTATATAAATTTCTATCTCAACTTTATTTTTTCATATTTTAAGTATAATTCATTATTTTGTAAAAACTTTCATTTGTAACTTTTTATGAAAAAAACTTTGTAAAAGCTTTTATTGTATATTCATTATCCTTAACTGATGCTAACTCTCTAATAGAATGCATTCCTATTATTGCTGCACCCATGTCTATTACAGGTATTGACAAATCTGCTGATGTAATTGGGCCTATTGTAGTCCCTCCTCTTACATCTGACCTATTAACAAATTTTTGATAAGGAACTTTTATCTCCTTACATATACCTTGAAATATTGCTGAAGCATAACTATCTGTTGAATAACTTCCTGAAGCAGCTATTTTTATTACTGGTCCTCTTCCTAAAACTGGTCTATTAGTTGGGTCATGCTTTTCTACTTGATTAGGATGAACTGCATGTGCTAAATCTGCTGATATCATTACTGACTTAGCTATTGTTCTAAAAAATTCTTCTTTGTTTTTTCCTAAGGATAAAGTTATTCTTTCTAATATATTTTTTAGTAATGATGACCTTGCTCCTTGAGATGTTAAGCTGCCAATTTCTTCATTATCAACACAAACCATAACTTTAGTTGCCTTATTTTGTTTGCTTTCAAGAAGGGCTTTAACTCCTGAAAAAACCATCCATAAATCATCTAATCTTGAAGCTGAAATCATTTCTTCATTTAATCCTAAAACACATCCCTTTTCATGTTCATAAAGGAATAAATCAAAATCTAAAATATCTTCTTTTTCTACTTTTAATTGATTTTTTATTATTTCTAAAATTCCTGTTTTTTCTTTATTTCCTTCAAGATTTTCATTTATAAATCCTAAAAGAGGAAGAGTATCCTTTTGTTTATTAATAGCATATCCTTCATTAACATTTCTGTTCATATGTATAGCTAAATTAGGAATAACTAATAAAGGTTTGTTTATATTTATTAATTTTGTTAAAGGCTTAAAGGGTGTTTCTCCTTTTAAAGTTACTCTTCCTGCTAAAGATAATGGTCTATCAAACCAAGTGTTTAAAATTGGTCCTCCATATACTTCTGTATTTAGCTTTACATATTTATTTTCAATAACCATTTCAGGAGCTGGTTTAACTTTAAAAGAAGGTGAATCAGTATGAGCACCTATTAATCTAAAGCCTTCCTCTTCTATTTCTCCAGTTCCTATTTCAAAAGCTATTATTGCAGAATCATTTTTTATTACATAGCATTTATCTCCTTTATTAAGCTTCCATGTATCACTTTCCTTTAATTCCTTAAAGCCCTTTTCATCTAACATCTTTTTTACAGTATTTGTAGCATGATAAGCAGTAGGGCTTTCATTTATAAATTCTAATAACTCATTAGCTAAATCATTCATTTAATTTTCCTCCAAACTTTAATTATCTATAATTATAACACAACAGTATATAATATTTCTCTTTGTAAATTATTCTTATTTTTTAACTTATTGTATTCTATTTGATTAATATACATATTTATTATAAAATTAACTTATTCTATATTTAAGGAGTGTTTAAATTTTATGTTTTCAAAATTTCTTGTATATAAATTCATTAAAAATAGTGAAGATATATCTAATGAAAAAGTTAGAGGTAAATATATCTTCCTTGGAGGAATTGTAGGAATACTTTCTAATCTTCTCCTTTTTCTTATAAAACTTTCTGTTGGGCTTATTACTTCTAGTATAGCTATAATGGCAGATGCCTTTAATAATTTATCTGATGCTGGCTCTTCAATAATAACTATTGTAGGATTTAAACTTTCAGATAAACCAGCTGATGCTGAACATCCCTTTGGACATGGTAGAATGGAATACATTTCTGCTTTAATTGTTTCATTTATGGTAATGCTTGTTGGTTTTGAATTTGTTAAATCATCTGTTGAGAGAATATTTAATCCTATAAAAATAGAATTTGAAACTATTCCATTTGTACTTCTTTTAATCTCAATTTTAATAAAATTATGGCTTTCACATTTTAATAAATTTATAGGAAATAAAATAGATTCTTCTGCTTTAAAGGCTGCATCAACTGATGCTTTAGGAGATGTTTTTACTTCCTCCTCTGTTGCTATATCATTTTTAGTATCAAAGTTTACATCATTTCCTATTGATGGATACTTAGGTACATTAGTAGCCTTATTTATACTTTATTCTGGATTTACTTTAACAAAAGAAACTTTAAATCCTTTGCTTGGAGAAGCTCCAGACCCAGAGCTTGTACAAAAAATTAAAAATATGGTTTTAAGTTATGATAAAATAACAGGAGTTCATGATTTAATAATACATAACTATGGTCCTTGTAGATGTATGGCTTCTATACATGCAGAAGTTCCAAGTAATATTTCTATAATGGAAATTCATGAAATAATAGACAAAGCAGAACGTGAAATTTCTGAAAAACTTAAAATTTATTTAGTAATTCATATGGACCCTATTGCTATTGATGATAAAGAAGTAAAAAAAGATTATGATATGATTTGTGATATAATAAAACAAGATGAACGTATTAAATCTATTCATGACTTTAGAGTAGTTGGAAAAGGTGATGTTAAAAATCTTCTATTTGATATAGTAATTGACTCAGAAAAAATGTTTAAAACTATGACAAAACGAGAAACCCTTGTAGCAAGTATAACTAAAGCAGTAAAAGAAAATCATCCTAAATATAATTGCATTATAACTGTGGATAATGATTACCTATAAATTTTATTAATTTAATATATTTTCCCATAAAAAAAGCTATCACCCTTAAAAATGTGATAGCCTTTTTTCATTTTAACTTTATTTATTAAAGAACCTTAGATAAGAAATCCTTTGTTCTATCATTTTTAGGATTATTTAAAACCTCTTCTGGAGTTCCTTCTTCAAGGATTTTTCCTCCATCAATAAATAATATTCTATCTCCTACTTCTCTAGCAAAGCCAATTTCATGAGTTACAACAACCATTGTCATTCCTTTTTTAGCTAAGTCCTTCATAACATTTAAAACTTCTCCAACCATTTCTGGGTCAAGAGCAGAGGTAGGTTCATCAAATAATAAAACATCTGGTTCCATTGCAAGAGACCTAGCTATTGCTATTCTTTGTTTTTGTCCTCCTGATAAAGAAGCTGGGTAAGCATCTTTTTTATCTTCTAGTCCAATAAGTTTTAAAAGCTCTATTGCCTTTTTATTTGCATCTTCAACCTTTATTCCCTTAACCTTTATAGGAGCTAAAGTTATATTTTCTAAAACTGTTTTATGTGGGAATAAATTAAAATGTTGAAAAACCATTCCCATTTTTTCTCTTGTTTTATTTATATCAATTTTCTTATCAGTAATATTTTTTCCTTCAAATATTATTTCTCCAGAGGTTGGCTCTTCTAATAAGTTAAGGCATCTTAAGAATGTAGATTTTCCTGAACCTGAAGGTCCTATTATTACAACAACCTCACCCTTTTTTATATGCTCATTAATTCCATTTAAAACATTATTCTTTCCATAACTTTTCTTTAAATCCTTAACGTGAATCACTAGCCTTCATCCTCCTTTCAAAATATCCCATAAGTCTTCCTAAACTGAAGGTTAATATAAAGTAAAGTACTGCAGATACTGCTAAAGGTTCTATACTCATAAAGGTTGCCCCAGTAACTATATTAGCAGCGAACATTAACTCTCCAACACCTATAACTGATGCCATTGAAGATTCTTTTATTACAGCAACAAATTCATTCCCTATAGCAGGTAAAATATTTTTAACAGCTTGAGGAATTATAATTTCTTTCATAGCTAAAGCCTTAGACATACCAAGACTTCTTGCAGCTTCCATTTGTCCCTTATCTACAGCTTCAATTCCTGCTCTTACTATTTCTGATACATAAGCTGCTGAGTTTAGAGAAATTGCTATTACAGCTGATAAAAAGGCTGTTATATCTAAACCTAACACCATTTTAGAACCAGAATAAACAAGCATTATTTGTAAAAGCATTGGGGTTCCTCTTATTATTTCTATATAAATATTAGCTATCCACTTTAAAGGCTTTATTCCAAATATAGATAATTGAGAAGTTTTCATAAAGAAAAGAATTGCTCCAAGTATTGTTCCTAAAAATACTGTAATTAAAGAAATTTCTAATGTTATCTTTAATCCACTAAGAAATACACTTGAATATTTAGTTAAAAAACTCTGGTCTTGATTTTCAGCAGATAATTCATTAGCTTTTACTATAAAATCATCCATTTCTCCACTTTCTTTTAATCTCTTAATAGTACTATTTACCTTTTCTCTTAATTCATCATTGCCTTTTCTAATACCAACTGCATTACCTGTATCATCAGTTTCTATCTTTATATCTGATAAAACTAATTCTGGATTATTTTTTATAGCTGAACTTACAACTGGTGCTTCTGTAACTAAAGCATCTATTTTTTCAGTTTTTAATTCTAATACTAACTTTGGAACCTTAGAAAGTATTTGTAAATCACTATATTTAATATTCTCTTCAACAAAATCCTGTTGAGTGGTACCTAGTTGTACACCTATCTTTTTTCCATCTAAATCAGATAAATTTTTATATTTATCTTTTTCATCTGCTCTTACTAAAACTGAATGTTGTGATTGATAATAAATATCAGAAAAATCAATTTCCTTTTTTCTTTCTTCTGTTGGATTCATTCCTGATATTATAAGGTCTATTTGACCTGCTTTAAGTGCTGTAATCAAGTTATTAAACTCCATTTCCTTAATAACAAGGTCACAATTCATATCCTTTGCTATTTCTTTAGCAAGGTCTACATCAAAACCAACAACTGTGTCTTTTCCATCTATCATAGCATGGAACTCATAAGGTGCATAATCTGCACTAAGACCTACAATAAGTTTGTCTTTGTTTGATGATGCTTCTTCAGATTCATTTTTTGTACTTTTCCCACAAGCTACCATTGATATAGTAAGTAATAATGCCATAGCTATTGTAATAAATTTCTTAAAATAAATTTTCTTCACCTTTCTTCCTCCTACTTTAAAATAACATATCAATTATACATTAAAAAGCATACTTATTCATAGTGTATTTAAAATTTTGTTGAATTTTATTTATTCATTTATATCATTATTTTATTTTCAAACATATAATATAATAACTGAATTTATAAATTTATAAGGAGCTGATTAATATTTATGATAGTTTGCAAAGAGAGACACCTCTTTCCTGGTGGAAATACATCTAAAGGATTTTATTCATTTTATAGATATATACTAACTCAAGAAAATGCAAACAGAATAATTTGTATCAAAGGAGGACCTGGCACTGGAAAATCATCTTTAATGAGAAAAATAGGGTTGTATTTTGCTAATTTAGGTTACTCTATTGAATATCATCACTGTTCTTCTGATAATAATTCTTTAGATGGAATACTAATTAAAGAAATTAATGTAGCAATGCTTGATGGTACTTCTCCTCATGTTGTAGACCCATTAACTCCTGGGGCTGTAGATGAAATCCTTAACTTAGGTGATGCTTTAGATAAAGATATTTTAGTTAAAAATAAAAAAGAAATTATAAATTTAAATAAAGAAATAGGAAAGCAATTTAAGAAAGCTTATAGATTTTTAGGAGCTGCTAAATATATTCATGATGATTGGAGTGTACTAAATTCTGAATCAATAAATCCAACAAAACTTAATGAATTTATTGATGAGTTAAAAGACAAATATCTTACTTCTAAATTATCAGGTTTTGGTGGAGAAAGACATTTATTTGCTACTGCTTTTACTCCTAATGGAATTGTCACCTTTATAAAAGGATTATCTAGCCAATTAGAAAATGTGGAAATTTTAAGAGGAGGACCTGGCCTTGGTAAAACTACTATTTTAAAATCTATAGGTTCACAAGCTCAAAAACAAGGCTATTTTGTTGAATACTTACACGACCCTCTTATTCCAGAAAGAATTGAAAATTTAATTATACCAGAACTTTCTTTTGGAATATTTACTACAAATGAAATAAGCAGAACATATTTTGATACAACAGATTTTAATTTAAAAGATTTATGTTATAAAAAAAGTATGTCTTGTAAATTAAACGAAATTGTATGGGATAAGCAGGAATTTGATCACTTAGTTGATAAAAGCTTATCCTGCATAAAAAATGCCAAATCATTACATGATGAACTAGAAAGTTACTACATTTCTGCTATGAATTTTGATATGATTAACTCAATTTATATTGATTTATTAAATAAAATAAAAACTTATGTTTAATCTTTAATAAAAAAATTTTAGGTTCATTATTGTTTAGCTACTTTGACCTATAAATTCTAAGTCACTGCCTCATAAATAATGAACCTAACCAAAAATATAATTAATATTTAATAACAGATAATCTATGAAGGGCTCTTGTGCACATTATATATTTAACTAAATTGTTAGTTTTGCCCTCTTCTAATAAAATAACTCCATCAAATTCTAATCCTTTAGCATAATAGGCAGGAATAAGAACTTTTCCTCCTTTATAAAGAATATCTTCTCTATCAAAAGTTAAGACTTTAATTTTTTCCTTTAATAATGGTGATAATTTTCTTAAGCTTTCTTTATCTTTAGTTATAATAGCTATACTTTCAAGACCTTCCTCTTCATAATCTTCTATTATTGAAATTATGGTTTCTATCATATCTTCTTCAGATTCTGCTTCTTCTTCAATAACAGGCTCTCCATTTCTAACTAAAGGTACAACATTATTTTCATTTAAAAACTTACTTGCATACTCCATTATTTCTTGAGTTGACCTATAACTTTTTTCTAATTTAAATAACTCTATGTTATTTTCAAAAAGTTCCTCTAAATTAGTCATAGCAGGTGCTTCATCTGTTGTTATTAATCTTTGATTTGTATCTCCAACTATAGTAAAGCTTTTGCAACCTGTAAGTTCTTTAATTAACTTAAATTGAGTTAAATTATAATCCTGAGCTTCATCTATAACAATATGTTTTATTTCTTTTTTACACTTCTTACCTTCTAAAACAACCATAAAATATAAAATTCCAGCAAGGTCCATATATCCTAATTCATAAGTATTTGTTATCTTTTTATAAAGCTCTATTACATTTTCATGTTTTATCCATTCATCAAGTTCTGCTCTAGAATTCATAACTTCTCTTACTATTTCTCTTATTTTTACTCTTCTTAAGAATTCTAAATTATTTCTTTCTATAACAAGCTCCTCTTGAGATAATTTTGATATTTTATCTTTAATTTCTTTATTTAATTCTCTAACCTTTTCATCTCTTTTATCCTTTATTTTAGAAGTTAATACTCTTCTTATTTTTTCACTTCTTCTAAATAAAGGCATATAGCTATAATATTTATCAAATAATTCTCTTATTTCTTCTATAGATACTATTTCCTCTCCATAATATGTAACAGGCTTTATATTGAAGTAATTTTTATTCATATTATTAAGTTCACTATCTAAAAATCTTGTAAATTCTCTTGAACTTTTATATTTATATTCTTCTAAGGCCTTTTCATTTCCTACCATAGCTTCTTCCATATATTCTGAAAATCCTTTAACTGGTTCTTCTAAGCCTATTTCATCTATAGCGAAATTTTCAAAAGTAGTTTGTTCTATTCCTCCACTTTCACCTAATGAAGGTAATACTTGAGCTATATAATCAATAAATATATCATTAGGTCCTAATATAAGAACTTTATCTCCAAACTGTTTTCTATAATTGTATAAAAGATATGAAACTCTATGTAATGCTATTGTTGTTTTACCTGACCCTGCAACACCATTTACAACTACTACTTTTTCTTTAGGAGCTCTTATTATGTTATCTTGTTCTTCTTGTATTGTCATTACTATATCTTTAAGCTTTTCACTAGAATTTGAAGTTAAAACCATTTGTAATATTTCATCCTTAACATCTACTGCAGAATCAAATATTCCCTTAAGCTCACCCTTTTTAATTATAATTTGTCTTCTTCCAATTATGTTTGTTTTTATTTCTCCTACTGGAGAAGAATATTCAGCTTCTCCAAGATTTCCTTTGTAAAATAGACTTGCTATAGGTGCTCTCCAATCTACAATGACAGGTTCATAGGTTTCTTCAGGAGTTAATCCAAATCTTCCTATATAAAGTTCTTCTGCTCCTTCTTCCTCTTCTGTAAAAGTAACCTTTCCAAAGTAAGGTACCTCTTTAAGTTTGAAAAACTCACTTAATCTTTTATCTATAGTTTTAAAAGCTTCTTCCTTTACATAAGCTTCATGGTCAAAGTAATCTATTACCTTATCTTCATCATCTTTATAATCTTCTACAGTTTTCTTTCTATAATCTAATATATAATCTGTTACAGCTTTTCTTTTTTCAATATATTTTAAAATTTCTTCATTTAATATTTTTAAAACCTTTTGTAACTTCTCTTCTTCTATTATAAATTCTAAATTTTTTTCCAAAAAAATTGCACCTCCTAGAAAATTAAAAGTGAAAAGTTTATCACTTTTCACTCTTTCCTTAATTTTAAAAAATTATTCTTCTGAATTTTTATTAAGTTCTATAGATTTCTTTTCTCCAATTTCTACAAATTCATCATCACATGAATCTTTAGCAGTTTTAGACATAGCTTCTGTATCTTTATCTTTAGAAGTATTTGTATCTTCAGATTCTTTAGAAAGATTTATACTCTCTTCATTTTCCTTAGATTCTTTTTTTTCTTCTTTTCTAAGTTCAGGATATTTTTCACAAACCACATTCATAAATTCATCTCCAAAAATAGTTTCTTTTTCAAGAAGAATTCCTGCAATTTTATCTAATAAATCCCTATTATCTCTTAATAATTGTCTTGCCTCTTTATGAGCTTCTCTTATTATTCTTAATACTTCTTCATCAATAATTGTAGATGTTTCTTCACTACAATTTCTTACTGCTCTACCATCTAAATATCTATTTTGAACAGATTCTAAAGCAACCATGTCAAATTTATCTGTCATACCATATATAGTAACCATATTTCTTGCTGATTGAGTGGCTCTTTCTATATCATTAGAAGCACCTGTAGAAACTATATTAAACACTTCTTCTTCTGCAGACCTTCCTCCAAGCATAACCTTAATTTGATTCATAAGCTCATCTTTAGATACTAAATATTTTTCTTCTTCTGGAAGTTGCATTGTATAACCTAATGCTCCCATAGTTCTTGGAACTATTGTTATTTTATGTACTGGATCTGTACCCTTTAATAAAGCAGCTACCAATGCGTGTCCAACCTCATGGAAAGCCACAATTTTCTTTTCCATTGGAGACAATATTCTATCTTTCTTTTCTTTACCTGCTATTATTACTTCTACAGCTTCTCTTAAATCTTCTTGAAGAACTTGATTTCTCTTATTTCTTACAGCTCTTAAAGCAGCTTCATTAACAATGTTTGCTAAGTCTGCTCCTACAGCTCCTGGAGTACCTTTAGCTATTTCTTTTAAATCAACATCTGCATTTAAGCATACATCCTTAGCATGAACTTTAAGTATTGCTTCTCTTCCTATTAAATCTGGTCTATCCACAATAACTCTTCTGTCAAATCTTCCTGGTCTTAAAAGGGCTTTATCTAATATTTCTGGTCTATTTGTTGCACCTAATATTACAATACCTTTAGAAGAATCAAATCCATCCATTTCTGATAATAATTGATTTAGTGTTTGTTCTCTTTCATCATTACTTTGGAATTGATTATCTCTACTTTTACCTATAGCATCAATTTCATCTATAAATATTATACAAGGTGCTTTTTGTTCAGCTTCTCTAAATAGTTCTCTTACTCTTGATGCACCAACACCTACAAACATTTCAACAAAGCTTGAACCTGATAAAGAAAAGAAAGGAACCTTTGCTTCTCCTGCTACTGCTTTTGCAAGTAAAGTTTTACCTGTACCTGGAGGCCCAACTAAAAGAACACCTTTAGGTAATTTAGCACCAATTTCTGTATACTTACCTGGACCATTTAAGAAATCTATTACTTCTTCTAAGGATTCTTTTGCCTCTTCTTGACCTGCAACATCTTTGAATGTAACTTCTATTTCATTTTCAGCATAAACCTTAGCTTTATTTTTGCCTATGCCTCCAACTCCACCACCCATTTTATTCATTGCTTTAGAAAATACAAATTTCCAGAAAAAGAACATTAAAAGTAATAATGGTATCCAATTTATAAGTATCTCAATTATTAAACTTGTTTTTTCATTCTTTGCTTCAAATTTTACTCCTGAATTTTCTAAATCTTCAACAAGTTTAGTATCATTAACCCTTAAAGTGTATAATTCTTTTCCACCTAAACCTGTATTGCTCTTTGGAGTAATTATAATAGTATCTCCTGTTATAACTGCTTTTGATATCTTTTGCTCTTTAACTAGTTGCTTAAACTCACTATAGGTTATTTTTTCTTTAGAAGAAGTTGATGGTAAAAAAAGTTGTGCAATTAGTATTAAACCAAGTATTATAGTTAAGCAAAAAAAAGGATTTATTTTTTTTCTATTGTTTGGCTTTTGCTCCATATATATGTCACCTCTTTCGTATATAAATCTATTTTATCCATCCAAAATCACTAAATGGGTATATTTTTAATTGAGCCTTAGCTTCAATATATTTTCCATCAATATATGGATTGGACCATAATCTTGAATCATTAGATACTGGACGGTTATCTCCTAAAAAGAAATAACAACCTTCAGGAACTTTATAAGTTCCATATGAATGGTCTGTATTTTTTACATAGTCTTGGTTTATTTCTTCACCATTTACAGATACTTTTCCATCATTTATTTCAATGGTGTCTCCTGGTAAACCAATAACTCTTTTAATTAAAGTATCCTTTAATTCCACTGAATAAAATACTAAAATATCTCCTCTTTCAATTTTATCTAAATCATATATTTTAGTAACAAATAATCTATCACCAACGTTTAATGTTGGTATCATTGAACCACTTGGAATTCTAACTTGAAATACTAAGAAATTTTTTATAAGTAGTGCTATTATAAGAGCTATTGCTAATGGAAGTACCCAATCTACAATAAAAGATTTCTTCTTTCCTTCAATTTTCATTTAATCTTCCCACATTCCTTTCATTAACTTCTCAATTTTAAATTCTCTTTCCTTAGTTTTTTCTATGTCTAAGAAAAATTTTTTATTTTCTTCTCTTAAACAATCTCCCTCTTTAATTTGTCCATTAACCTTATTTTTATTAAGATTTATTATATTCCCATCTTGGTCTTCAACTACTATAATACTTCCTTCTATTCTATCTACTATATAAAACATTTTTCACCTCTTTATTACTTAACAATTTAGTTATATATAAAGTAATAAAAAATAGCATGAATTAAGTATATCATAAATTCTTACTTAAAAAAGCATAAATTTTTATTAAAATTTTATAAATTTCTATATTTGTCCATTAGTTCACTCATTGCTTTTCCTGAAGTAGGAGGAGTATATGTTATTGCATTAGCACCTGCTTCTATAGTTTCTCTTATTGTATCATCATTTGGCCCTCCTGTAGCTATAATAGGAAATTCAGGGAACTCTTCTCTTATTCTTTTTACAATTTTAGGAGTATTGGCTCCTCCTGATACATTTATAATTGTTGCTCCTGCTTCTATTCTCTTAGCTACATCATCATTTTCTGAAACTACAGTTACCACTACAGGTATATCAATAGTAGACCTTACCTTTCTAACTATTTCATCTTTAGTTGGTGAATTTAAAACTACTCCCATAGCTCCTTTAAACTCTGCATCTAAAGCAAGATTTATAACTCTTTTACCTTGAGTTATTCCACCTCCTACTCCACAAAACACTGGTACATCAGCTGCCATAATAAGTGCTTGTGTTATAAGAGGTTGAGGAGTAAATGGATAAACTGCTATTATAGCATCTGCATTTGTATTTCTTATAATTGCTACATCTGTTGTAAACAACAAAGATTTTATTCTTTTCCCAAATATCTTTATTCCTCCACATTGTCTTATAATTTGAGGAACCTCAACTACATGGTTTCTTAAAGTTCCTTTTATCTCTGGAAGAAACTTAACCTCTTTTGCCATAAATACCAACTCCTTTTTAATACCTCTTTATAAATTACTACATAATATTTCTAAAATTATTTTATACATTTTTATATTATACTACTTTATACCAATAAAAGAAAAATAAGAGACTAATTCTTGTCTCCTAAAATCTATTTATATTAATATATCATAGTGAAATTATTACTACAATACAATATCTACTGATTTATCTAATACTATCTCTTTTTCTTTAACAATACATGAATATGCAAATATATCTACTCCTGCCTTCTTTGCACTTCTTAATGCTTCTCCAAACTTTGGGTCATTTTCATCATTTGGTGAAAATTCTGTTATTCCTTCAATTTGAATTAAAAAAAGTATTCCTGCACCTAATCCACTTTTCTTAACATCTATTAATTCTAAAAGATGTTTTCTTCCTCTTTCTGTAGGTGCATCAGGGAAACTACATTTTTTATTTTCTTCTAAAGTAACCCCTTTAACTTCAAGATAATACTCTTCTCCTATGTCATTTGAAAGTTTAAAATCAAATCTACTTTTTCCAAAAGTTTTTTCACTTAAAATATTATCATATTTTTTTAGTTTATTTATAGCTTTATTTTCTAAAGCTTCTTTTACTACTTTATTAGGAATTTGTGAATCAATACTTATAAGCATATCTTCTTTATATGCCGCTATTAAATCAAATTTAGTTTTTCTATTTGGATTATTTTCTTCCCTTAAAAACACCTTACATCCTGGCTTTAAAATTTCTTTGCAACGTCCTGTATTAGGAACATGAACTACTATTTCTTCATTATTATATTTAACCTTTCCATTAAATCTATTAGGTCTATCTATAAAAATTGCTTCATATATATTTTTATTATAATGCATAAATTCCTCCTATCTTATCCACAATCTATTAAATAGTTATCCACAAGTTCTATTTTTATATCTTATATTATACAAGTTTTTTGCAAAAAATAAGCCTAATTAATTAAAATAACTTATATTTAAAGTTATTTTAATTAACTAGACCTATGTTTAAACAGCCCATTTTTTATCCCCTGTGAAATTAATATTAAGCCATTTATCTAATTTTATATCACTCATATTACTATATACATACTCTCGTACATTATCCATTTCTTCTAATTTATTAAGTTTTGATTCTTCATTAAATACAAAATCTATTTCTATTCTAAGTTCTTTCCCTATCTTACTTACTCTTGTTATAGAATCTTCAAAATTATATTCCTTCTCAACGTCTTTAACTATTGTATAAATTTCATCATTAATATCTTTATCAGCATTTCTATTTAATATTTCTTTAAAGTTTTTAATTAAAGTAGTTACAGGAACCTTTATAAAGATAGATGATGTAATTAAAACCATAAAAGGATCTACATACTTAGATAAATATACTAAAGGAGTTTTATTTAATATAGTACATATTAAAAATCCAACTAAAACAGCAACACTTACTAACGTATCCATAAGCCATTGATTAACTTCAGCACCTACTATACCAGATGCCACTTCTTTATTACTCTTAGCTAATATCTTATATATAATTAAACATCCTAATATAGAAATTATTGAATATTCTAAGGCAAGACCTGTGTCAACAATCTTTCCACCTGCTAATATTTCCTTTGCTGAATTTACAAAATTAATAACACACATAATAGTTAAAACTATTGAGTTAAAAACAACTGTAATTGGCTCTAAAATCCACTTTCCAAAAGGAAATTTTTCAAAATCATTTTTATTTATATATCTTGTTATACATATAGCTAATACTGATAAAAATAAACTAATTAAAGAATATAATCCATCAAATATTATCATACTAGAATCAATTATAACTCCCCATGCCACTCCTAAAACAGCAAAGAATAAAGCCCCTATTGCTGATAATGTTAGCATGTTTTTTTCACTTTTCATTTTTTTCACCTCATTAAATCTCTTTAATATTATTATATTCTGTTAAAAAACTTATAACAACTCACTAAAATGAGGTTTATTTTATACTTTTAATAGATGTAAGTTCACCTTACATTTTATAGTAATAACGGAATAGTACTTTATTCTATATTTATTAGTCCTTATTTAGCTAATAATATAAAAAAAGCTATTACACAAAATATATTATTCAATGCAATAGCTTTATTAATTATGAATTATTTTTTTCTTTATAAATACTAATTAATTCATTTGAAATCCTATTTTTTAAATCTTCTATGGATAAGTTTTCTCCTGGACATAAAGTTTCATATACATCTCTATGGCCTAATACATCATTTAAATTATACTTAATAATCATATCAGCAGATAATTTTACTAAAGACTTCATTTGAGCTTCAGTAGGATTATCCTTTTCAAAATTACCTTCTAATGCAATACCTATACTATTTTTATTATTCCTTTTCGCATGAGCTCCCACTGCATTTTCTGGTCTTCCCCTATAGATTGTCCCATCTGTTCTTATGTAAAAATGATAACCTATTCCAGCCCATCCATTTTCAATATGTATTTCATTCATTCTTTCAGGCGTTATTCCACTATCTGCTGTATGATGAATTATTAACATTTCAGGCTTATTTTTATAATTAAGCTCTTCTGCCCATGTATAATCCACATCCTGTATATTTAAATTATCCTCATAACTTTTCCTTATAGCACTAAATTCATCTAATTTATATTTTTTATTTTCAGTTTCATAAAGAAAATTTACATACTCATGATTCTTTCCTAATGCTACAGGTTTTTTACAAGCATAATATGTACAAGTTATAATCACTATAAAAATTCCTAATAAAACTAAAGAACATACTATCCTTCGTTTTTTAAAATTAATAATCTTTGTCCCATTTTTCATTTCTTATATTCCTCACTAAATATTATTTAGTTTAATTATACCTCTAACATTATTCACTATATCTTAATAAATAATAAATAAAATCTTACAAAATTTTAATATTTAGCTTAAAATATAACATTTATAGATACTTTTTAAAATAATTTCATTAAATTAGCCATTTCTATAGCAGTTACAGCTGCATCATATCCTTTATTTCCAGCTTTAGTTCCTGCTCTTTCTATAGCTTCTTCAATTGAATTAGTTGTTAAAATTCCAAAAGCAACTGGCTTTTCTGAATTTAATGATACTGTAGCTACTCCCTTTGAAGCCTCTGCACACACATAATCAAAATGAGGAGTTGACCCCTTTATAACAGCACCTAAACATATAACCACATCATACTTAGGACTTTCTGCCATCTTCTTTGCAACCAAAGGAATTTCAAAAGCTCCAGGAACCCAAGCAATACTTATATCCTCCTCACTAACCCCATGCCTTTTTAAACCATCCAAAGCACCAGAAACAAGCTTAGAAACTATAAACTCATTAAACCTAGCTGCAACAATCCCAACCTTAATCCCCTCTGCTACTAACTTACCTTCTAAAACTTTCATTATAAACTCTCCTTTTTTTCATTTTTTATTTTTTAATATTTTGTATTATAAATTTTGCTTTATAAAATCTTATATTACTTATTTTATGAAGGTGCAACCCAAGAGCCTGCCGACGAAGCAACCAAATAACATAAGTAACCTAAGATTTTTGTACCAAGTTAACTCTTTAGCATATATTTTATTTATTCAGAACTGCTATTCATATCTAGTTCTTTATTTTTTAATATTTTGTATTATAAACTTTGCTTTATAAAATCTTATATTACTTATTTTATGAAGGTGCGACTTGGAGCCTGCCGACGGAGCAACCGAATAACATAAGTAATCTAAGATTTTTGTACCAAGTGAAATTTATAACATATGAGACATTTTTTCTTTTTTGGTTTTTAAGTAAAATGCATCTATTTCATTTGCTTCTATTTGTAAAGGCACTCTATTGCATATATTTATTCCACATGCTTTTAATTTTTCTATCTTATCTGGATTATTTGTCATAAGGCTTATATTTTCTATTCCTAATTCTTTTAATATAGCAGCTGCTATATCATATTTTCTTGCATCTGCTGGAAATCCTAATTTTAAATTTGCCTCTACTGTATCTAATCCTTCATCTTGAAGGCTATAAGCCTTTAATTTATTTATAAGACCAATTCCTCTTCCTTCTTGTCTCATATAAAGTAAAACTCCAGAACCATTTTCAGCTATTTTTTTCATTGCTGCATCATATTGTTCTCCACAATCACATCTTTTAGAACCTAAAGCATCTCCAGTTAAACATTCTGAATGAACCCTTGTTAATACTTTTTCTTCTTTAGAAATATCACCTTTAACTAAAGCTACATGATGCTCTCCTGTCTTTTTATCAATAAATCCATAAGCTCTAAAGTTACCATATTTTGTTGGAAGCTTTGTTTCTGCAACCTTTTCTACTAATTCTTCATTATTTGAATTTTTCTCTTTTGCTTTTCTATATTCAACTAAATCTGCTATTGTTATTATTTTTAAATTATGTAATTTAGCAAATTCTTTTAACTCTGTTGTACGCATCATTTCTCCGTCTTCTCTCATTATTTCACAACAAAGTCCACATTCTTTTAATCCTGCAAGCTTAACTAAATCTACAGTTGCCTCTGTATGACCTGTTCTTTCTAAAACTCCTCCATCCTTAGCCTTTAAAGGAAACATATGTCCTGGTCTTCTAAAATCCTCTGGCTTTGCATTATCACAAACAGATTTTATAGCTGTTATTGAACGCTCCTTAGCTGATATTCCAGTGGTTGTATCTATATGGTCTATTGATACTGTAAATGCTGTTTCATGATTATCTGTATTTTTTTCAACCATTTGATTTAATTCAAGCTTTTCAGTTAACTCTCTACTCATAGGCATACATATTAAACCTTTAGCATAAGTTGCCATAAAATTAACATTTGCAGTGGTAGCAAATTCTGCTGCACATATACAATCCCCTTCATTTTCCCTATCTGGGTCATCAATTACTAAAACTATTTTCCCATTTCTTATATCTTCAATTGCTTCTTCAATAGTGTTCATATTTTAAAAACTCCTTTCTTGTTACATAAATCCATTACTTCTTAAAAACTCTTCTGTTATGCTAGATTCCTTTTTCTCTTCTTTATTATTAAAACCTAAAAGTTTTTCAACATACTTTCCAACCATGTCACATTCAAGATTTACCTTATCTCCTACCTTCTTTTTTAGTAAAGTAGTTTCTTCTCCTGTATGAGGTATAATTGAAACCTTAAAAACTTCTTCATCTACATAAGCCACTGTCAGGCTAATTCCATCAATTGCTATAGAACCTTTTTCTATAATATATTTAAGAATTTTTCTATCTGCTTTTACAGTAACCCATACTGCATTCTTCTCTCTTATTAATGAAAAAATCTCTCCACATCCATCAATGTGTCCACTTACAATATGCCCTCCAAGTCTTTTTTCTAAAGTTAATGCTCTTTCTAAATTTACTTTATCCCCAACTTTAAGCTTTCCTAAATTGCTTCTTCTAAAGGTTTCTTCCATAACATCAGCTTCAAAACTATTTCCTTTTATATTTGTAACTGTAAGACATACTCCATTAGTAGCTATGCTATCTCCTATTAATGTTTTTTCTAAAACTTTTCTAGCTTTAATAATAAGCTTTGAGGATTCACTACCAAGTTTTAAGGATTTTACCTCTCCAACTTCTTCAATAATTCCTGTAAACACTAGCTTTCATCCCCTTTTTCTACATATCCTTCAACTAAAATATCTTCTCCTATTGTTGATACTGATAAGTTAGTTATTTTAAAAGCATCCTTTAAATTATCAATTCCCTTTCCTTCAATTGGAGTTTTAGAATCTTTTCCTCCTATTATTTTAGGTGCAATATAAATTTTAACTTTGTCTACTATCCCCTCTTCTAAAGCAGAAAAGTTTAATGTTCCTCCTCCTTCAAGAAGTATGCTATCTATTTTAAGGTTTCCAAGGGCTATCATTAATTCCTTTAAATTAACCTTTCCATTTTTTGAGGGAACTACTATAATCTTAACTCCCTTATCTTCAAGACTATTTATTTTATCCAAATTAGCTTTATCAGTTGTTGCAATTATTGTTTCCACTTCTTTTGCTGTATTTACAATCTTGCAATCTATAGGAATTTTTAAAGTGCTATCTACAATTATTCTTATAGGATTTCTCCCTCCATTAACTCTACAAGTAAGTTGAGGATTATCCTTTAAAACAGTATTTATTCCAACCATTATTCCTGTAAGTTCATTTCTAAGGTTATGAACATTTTCTCTAGATTTTTCTTCAGTAATCCATTTAGATTCTCCAGAATAAGTAGCAATTTTTCCATCTAAAGACATTCCTGTTTTCATAACAACAAAAGGTTCTTTTTTTACTATATATTTCATGAAAACTTCATTAAGCTTATAACATTCACTTTCTAATATTCCATACTCTACATAAATCCCTGCATCTTTAAGTTTTTTAACACCTCTTCCTGCAACTAATGGATTAGGGTCTAATGTTCCAATAAACACTTTAGAAATTTTCTTTTCTATAATCTTATCTGCACAAGGAGGAGTTTTTCCAAAGTGTGAACAAGGCTCTAAAGTAACATACATTTCTGCTCCTTCAACATTTTCATTTTTCTCCTCTGCATCTTTAAAAGCATTTACCTCAGCATGACCTTCTCCACATTTTTTATGATAGCCTTGCCCTAGTATTTTGCCATCTTTAACAATAACAGCTCCAACCATAGGATTAGGATGAACTTTTCCAATTCCTTTCTTTGCAAGCTCTAAAGCTAACTTCATATATTCTTCTTTCAATTTCTTTCACCCCTTTTTACAAAAGAAAAGTCCTGAACCTTAAAAGTTCAGGACATAAAAATTTTTAAAATATTTAATTATAAAACTACATAATTTATTAAAAAAGCTCTGAAATAAAAATATTTCAGAGCAAATACACAAAATAAAAACATGGTTTTATAAACATATAAACTTTCTTCTTTCATCCAGACTATACTGTCGGCTTTGGAATTTCACCAAATCATGCTAATAATTAGCTCGTGGGCTATACCACCGGTAGGGACTTTCACCCTGCCCTGAAGACTTATTAAATTATAGATTTATAATATAACTTAATTTTCTATATGTCAATAATTTAAATAAAATTAAATTTAATTTGTCAATATTACTAAAATATTTTTAACTTCTTAAGTATCTTTTTCATATTATACAATATATGATTTTTACATCATAAATAAAGGAGGATAAAAATGGATACTAATATATATGATTGTTGTAACACAATAAATAACTGTCCTTGTGAAGATTCATCTTGTGAATTTAGAAATCCTGCAGTAAGAATAACTAGAAATTTAAATGATGAATTATGTGATATGAAAGTTGATTTAGCAGAAATTAGAGCTAATTTAATTTTTTTAGCACAAAGTCTTTGTAATGCTGGCTGTCTTTGTCAAACTGAAGAAGTTTTATTATTAGCACTTGATGCTCAAGTAAAAAATTTAAATAGTAAGTTAAAAAATGGCTTAGAAGAATTAGACCAATTAGAATGTATCTTACAATAAATATATAAATTAAAAAAAGCTGTTGCATTAAAAATTTTTATACAACAGCTTTCTTTATTTCTTAATTATTCCTTTTTAAAAAGAATATATTATTCACATCTTCCATATAACTTAGTAAATTTATATATCTTATTTGCAAGATTTTCATTTATATCTTCTTTCTTAGCTCTCCATTGCCAGTTTGTACCTAATGTTGATGGTAAATTAATTCTTGCTTCATTTCCTAAATTTAAGAAGTCTTGCATTGGAGCTATAGCTGTATCTGCAACACTACTCCAAATACCTCTAATGAATCCCCAGTTATAACCTTCTTCTTCATTTAATCCTAAATATCTTATTGCATTTCTTACTTCTTTCTTACTTCCAGTTTTCTCAAACCAACCTAAGAAAGTATCATTATCATGAGTTCCTGTATAAGCTATGCAATTTTTAATATAATTGTGTGGTAAATATTCACTATCTCCACCACCAAAGCCAAATTCTAATATCTTCATTCCAGGATATCCAGTTTCAGCTAAGAATTCTTTAACTTCTTCTGTTAAGAAACCAAGGTCTTCTGCAATAACATCAATTTCTCCAAGTTCCTTTTTAACAGCATTAAATAATGACATTCCTGGTCCTTTAACCCATTTTCCATTAACAGCTGTTGGTTCACCATAAGGAATTTGCCAGTAAGCTTCAAATCCTCTAAAGTGATCTATTCTAACTATATCATATAGTTTTAAACTTTCTTTTATTCTTGAAATCCACCATTTATAATTGTTTTTCTTCATAGCATCCCAATCATAAATAGGATTTCCCCATAATTGTCCTGTTGCAGAGAACATATCAGGAGGACAACCAGCTACAAATAATGGTTTCATTTCCTTTACATTCATCTTAAAGTTTTCAGGTGCACTCCAAGCATCTACACTATCTTCAGCTACATATATAGGAATATCTCCTATTATTTTTATTCCTAAAGAATTAGTATAATCCTTTAATGCAGTCCATTGTTCAAAGAATAAATATTGAACAAATGACCAAAATCCTATTTCATCCTTTAAAGATTCTTGGTATTTTTTAATTGCTTCTGGTTCTCTCTTTTTAATATCATCTGGCCATTCTTGCCATGAAACTAATTTAAAATAATTTTTTAAAGACATATATAGTGCATAATCTTCTAACCAAAAAGCATTCTCTGTTTTAAACTTTTCTATTTTTTGAGCTAATTCCTTTAAATTACCCTTTTTAAAATTGTCATAAGCTCTTTTTAATACCTTGTTTTTAGATTCAAAAATTGTTCCATAGTCTATTCTTTCTGGGTTATCACCATAGTTTTCCTTTTTGTAATCCTCTTCTTCTAAAATTCCCTCTTCTCTTAATATATCATAGTCGATAAAGTATGGATTTCCTGCAAAAGCTGAAAAACATTGATATGGTGAATCACCATAACTAGTGTGACCTAAAGGTAGTATTTGCCAATACTTTAAGCCAGATGTTTCTAAAAACTCTGCAAATTTAAATGCTTCTTTTCCTAATGTACCTATACCATATTCACCAGGTAATGAAGCTATATGCATTAAAATTCCTGCTCCTCTGTCCATTAATTATCCTCCTAACTAAATTATATTTTTATTATTTTATAAATCTCTATGCTCAATAGTAGATTCTCTCTTTACAAGTTCTGTTTCTAATATTAGATTTTTATGAGTCCCCTTTTTACTCAAAATGTCTAATAATAAATTTACACTTTCTAGTGCAATGTCTTTTCTTGGTTGTTTTATAGTAGTAATTCCTGGATTATAATATTCACTTATATCTAACCCATCAAAACCAACTAGTGAAATGTCTTTTCCAATTGTTAATCCTGAATCAACAATAGCTTTTGCTACTCCTAAAGCCATTGTATCTGCTGTTACAAATATTGCAGATATATAATTTTTCTTTTCCTTTAAATACCTTTTCATAACTTCATATGCTATTTTTGTTGAATATTCTCCAACAAGTAACTTTTGTGTATCAAACTGTATGCCAGCTTCATCTATAGCTTTTCTATATCCCCTTAATCTAGAATAACTCATTCCTAAGTCATTCTCTTCACCAATCATCACTGCTATATCTCTATGACCTAAGTTTATTAAAAACTTTGTTGCTTTATATGCTGCCTTTTCATTATCTATACCTACTGTTGAGTAAAGTCCCCTTCCTTTAGCAACTGTAGTATTTACAGATGTTAATATAACAGGCACCTCTAAAGCCTCCATTTTTTCTGGTGTAACACACTCAAAATTACCACCAAGACATATTGCACCTTGAAGCCTTTTTTCTTTTATAAATGACCTTAAAGTGTCAATATCCTCATCAAAATTGCCATAGCTTTGCTGCAATATCATAGTATACTTAGTATCATTTATAGTATTAGCTATAAGATTTAACATTTCAGAAAAAAATGGATTAAACACACCTTTTACCAATACTCCTATATTCATAGAGTTATTTTGTTTTAAAATTCTAGCACTGTTATTTGGGATATAATTGCTCTCTTTAATTATCTTGTTAACCTTTTCTCTAGTACTCTCCTTAACATCTGGATGATTATTTATCACCCTAGATACTGTGCTAACACCAACACCTGCTAACCTGGCAACATCCTTAATATTCATTTATTAAACCTCCTAAAAGTATCCCTTTTTAGGACATTTTTGGTATCGTTCCCATAAGTATATGGTATAAAAATTCCTATGTGGAATAGGAATTTTTATACATACTTATAATCTGCTAATATTTATTAAACGAGAGCTTAAACTATTAACCCTTTACTGAACCTGCTGTTAATCCAGTAGCTATGAATTTTTGTAATGCCATGAATATGATAACTATTGGTAATGAAGCTAAGATAGCTGCTGCTGAATATTCTGTCCAACATATACCTTGTGACTTATTAACAAAACTATATAATCCAATAGACATAGTCCATTTTGCTTGGTCTTTAATAATTGCTGTTGTATAAATAATTTCACTATATGCATTTATGAATGCAAATAAGAATATTACAAGTAACATGTTCTTAATTAGTGGTAAAATTATTTGAATAAATGTTTGGAAAGTAGTTGCTCCATCAACATAAGCAGCTTCTACAAGGTCATCTGGAATACCATCCATATTACCTTTCATAAGCCATACATTATATGCACTACCACCACATTGAATTAATACAAGCCATAGTAAACTATCCATACCATTAAACTTGTAAACTATACTTAACATAGCTGGTAAAGCCATTGAAGTTGGGAACATTTGAAGTATTAATAAAAACATTAACCCCTTACTTCTTCCCTTAAATCTTATCTTAGAAAATGCAAAACCTGCTGGAATTGTTAATAATAATTGAACTACTGCTATTGTGGTACAAACCTTAAGAGAATTCCATACCCAAGTTGTAAATCCCATTTCTGTAAATACTTTTTTATAGTTAACTAAAGTAAATGTTTTTGGAAAGACACTTGTAGTAAATGAGTTACCTTTTATAACTGAAGTTGTTAATACAAGTAATATTGGGAATAATACAATTATCATTAATATCCATAATCCAATTCTACATAACCATGCACTTGTCTTTTGTGCTGGTGTTAATCTATCTACATATGGTTCATATTTTACATCATTATTTTTAGACATCTGCATATTACTTTACCTCCTCAAATTGTCCAGATAACTTCATTTGTACATAAGATATCAATGCAAGTATTACGAATACTATAATTCCTAATGCTGCACCTGTTGCATATAATTCTTTCTTAACAGCGAATTTATATATAACTGATGCTAAGATATCTGTTTTACCAGCATAAATACTTTCACCTGCTGGATTACCATTAGTAACTAAGTATGCTGAACCGAAGTTATTGAAGTTAAATGAGAATGATGATATTAATAATGGATAAGCTGTGTTTGCTAATGATGGTAATGTAATCTTTATAAATTGAATAAATTTACCTGCTCCATCAACATCTGCAGCTTCATAATAATCTTTAGGAATTGATGCTAAAGATCCAATACAAATATTCATCATGTAAGGGAATCCAAGCCATATATTAATTAATATTAACCACATTCTTGCAAAGAATGGATCTTCTAGCCATAAAATTCTATTACTATCTGACATTATACCTAATGAAACTAATATATTGTTTATAGCACCTTCTGAACCATGTAAAAGACCTTTCCAAGAAAGTATTGCAACTGTTACTGGAAGTGCCCATGGTAATATTAATATAGCTTTATAAATTGCTCTTTCTTTAACATTTTCATTATTTAAAAGTAATGCTGCTATAAGACCAACTAAAAATGAACCTCCAGTTGATAGTAAAGCAAAAATTACTGTCCATCCAAATACAGGAAATAATGATGATGAAAATTTACCATTAAAGATTTGCAAGAAATTATCTATTCCTATAAACTTCCAATTCCCATTTAATCTATTATCACCACAATAATCTGTAAATGAAATGAATATTGTATACAATATTGGTAGTACTGTAAATATAAATATTGCAATAGCTGCTGGTAATAAATAAGGTATTGCAATTCTTGTATTCTTCTTATTTTCTACTGCCATAGCAAAAAAGTCCCCTTTCAATAATTAATAAACATATTATAAGTATTTCTCAGAAAAATAAGGAGGAGAAAAACTCCTCCTATTTTCTTTATATAAAATCTTATTACATTTGATCCTTCATGTCTTGAACAATCTTAGCTGCAGCTTCTTCTGGAGTTGATTTTCCTTGAAGAACAGCCTTTATTCCGTTAGCACCTGGATCCCACATGTAAGAAACTTCTTTTACGTTTGGTGTTGGAGTAGCAAATTCTGCTTGTTCAACGAATCCTGCCATTATTTCATTAGACTTGAAGCTATCGCTTTCTATAACACTCTTAGAAACTGGCATTCTGTTTCCTTTTTCTAATAAAATATTAGCAACTTCATCATTAGATGTTAAATACTTAAGTAATGCCCATGCAGTAGTCTTTTCTTTATCTCCTGCTTGAGAGTTAACAAATGCTGCTTGTACACCTAAGAATGGTTTTGGGTTCTTTCCGTTTATTGTTGGGATAGGAGCAACTTTGAAGTTAACACCTGCTTCTTTCATTGTAGCAACATCCCATGGTCCTGAAATATAGAATGCAGTGTTTCCTGCCTTAAAGTCATCTCTTGCCTTATCTGGACTAATATCAGCTGTCATTAATCCATCATCTACTAAACTCTTCAAGAAAGTAAGACCCTTAATAGCACCTTCATTTCCTAATCCAATATCAGATGTATCTAAACCATCATCAGTGCTCTTAAATACATATCCACCTTGAGCTGATAACATTGTATAAGAATGGTAGAAGTTAGTTATGTCATATTCAAATCCTAACTTATCATCCTTAGCCTTCTTAACTAAGTCTTCCATAGTTGCTGGAACTTCTGGACATTTATCTGTATTGTAGAATAAAGCTACACATTCTTGAGCTATTGGAACTGCATAGTACTTACCATCCCACTTACCAGCTGATAAACAAGATTCTGTAAGTTTAGATTCATCAATTATTCCATCTGGAACTTCTTCTAAGTATCCTGCTTTTTGGCCAGTTCCTAAGTTATCTGCTGCAATACCAAAGTATAAAGCTGGTCCTGAAGAGCTCTTAGCTGCATCCATGTAACCTTGCATGTCGTTTTGGTCATTTTGGAAAGTAATTTCTACTCCATTATCTTTTCCCCATTGTTGTATTATTGGATCTAAAGCATTATGTTCAGCTTCAGTTAAGTGATCCCAAACAACTAATTTTTTTGCATAATCAGCAGTTGAAGATGTACTTCCATTATTTGAAGAACCTCCGTTATTATCCTTGTCTCCACAGCCTACAAATACTGAAGCCATCATCATTGTAGCCATTGCAGCTGCTAAAACTTTTGTACGTTTACTCATCATATTAAATTCCTCCTCATATTTGTCCTTAAATATATATTAAATCTTAGTTTTAAGATTCAACTCTAATTAAGTCATATATTAATTGAAACTTGTCCGAATTTGATTTAATGTTCGGCATCGTTTCCAACTTTATTTTTATTTTACTACTTTGTGCAAACATTTTCAAGTGTTTTTTCATATTTTTTAAATTTTTTTTAACTTTTCTTCCTTAAAAAGTACAAATATAACTTTAAATAATGCTGCTTGATTAAAATCTCTAATATCAAAACCTGTATATTTTTCTACTTTGTCTAGTCTGTATATAAGAGTGTTTCTGTGAATATATAACTCCTTTGCACCCTCACTTAAATTCAAACCACAATTAAAAAATACTTCTATTGTCTTTATCATTTCGTTATCAAGTCTAATGAACCCATCATAAAATCTATTTATAAGTTCTTTTTTCTTATAATCATTTATATTATCAACCATTTCTTCAAATATAAGATCATTTTCCCCTAATATATTAATTGAAATATTAAACTTTTTAACTAAGTCTATTTTTTTTATAGAACTTTTTAAGGCATCTCCTAAATCAGAATACCTATCTATATTACAGTAACTTATAATTATCTTTCCACCTATATCTGATGTTATTGTTTCAAAAAGACTTTCTGCATGGTCATATATATCATCTAAAATTCCCAACACCAAAATTTTTCCTTCATATTCCATAACAACATTTCCATCTTGGCTATAACCATTTTGAACAATTGAAAAAACTTCCTCAAAGCTTTTTTCTGTATAAATATAAAGCATTTGAAATTCCTTCATAAGAAATGGATAGACTTTACTTAGTTCATCTTCTTCAATATTTTTTCCATCTATAACTTCTAAAATAATATTATATTTTCTATCATTTAATTTTTTAATATTTGTTTTTATATAACTAGATAAAAGTGGTAAAACTCTTTCATCCTCTTTTGCTACTTCTACTATAAAATCTTCATTAGCTATTTTTAATGTAGCTTGAACCAAACCATCTTTTGGGCAAAAATTTGGAGATGCATAAATGTCTCCTACTAATTTTTTTAACTTAAAAGGAATTTTAGATGTTTCCTCAATTTCCTTCATAAGTTTAAATAGCATCTTCATATACACACCTCTCAAATAAATTTTAAAATTATGCTAATCTTACTTCTGTTTCTTTATCAAATACATGAATCTTAGTTGGGTCCATGTGAACTCTTGCTTTTTGTCCAACCTTTAATTCAGTTGTTCCATTAACTCTAATAGTTATATTGCTTCCTGCATTTTTAGTGTATATATAACTTTCAGCACCCATTAATTCAACAACTTCTACTCTTACTCCAATTACTTCTTCTGGTTTTTCATCTATTAATTCTTCATCATCACTTAAATGTTCTGGTCTAATACCAAATGTTACAACCTTGTCCTTTAATAAAGCTTCATTTAATTTCTTCGCCTTTTCTTCTGGTAAAAGAATCTTTTCTCCATCAAAAGTAGCATAAACCTTTCCGTCTTCAAAAGATAATTTACCATCTATAAAGTTCATTTGAGGGCTTCCTATAAAGCTTGCAACGAACTTATTTGCTGGATAGTTGTAAATATTTTGTGGAGTATCAACTTGTTGTACAATACCAGCCTTCATAACAACTATTCTTGTACCCATTGTCATAGCTTCTGTTTGGTCATGTGTTACATAGATAAATGTAGTTTGTAATTTATGATGTAACTTAGATATTTCTGTTCTCATTTGAACTCTTAACTTAGCATCTAAGTTTGATAAAGGTTCGTCCATTAAGAATACCTTAGCATCTCTTACTATAGCTCTTCCTAAAGCAACTCTTTGTCTTTGACCTCCTGATAAAGCCTTTGGCTTTCTGTCTAATAAATGTTCTATTTCAAGAGCTCTAGCTGCTTCTGTAACTTTCTTTTCTATTTCTGCCTTTGGAACTTTTCTTAACTTTAATGCAAATGCCATGTTATCAAATACTGACATATGTGGGTATAACGCATAACTTTGGAAAACCATTGCTATATCTCTGTTTTTTGGTTCTACATCGTTTACTAATTTATCCCCTATATATAATTCACCTTTTGAAATTGTTTCTAATCCTGCTATCATTCTTAATGTAGTTGACTTACCACATCCAGATGGTCCTACAAATACTATAAATTCCTTATCTGCTATTTCTAAGTTAAAATCCTTTACTGCACATACATCTCCTGGATATATTTTGTAAATTCCTCTTAATGAAAGACTTGCCATGTTTAATTTCCTCCTTAATCTTTACCTTTAAAATTCTTTAATCTTTATTGCCATGATATTATTATACCTCTTGATATGGTTTACAGCCATTGATAAACATTACAAATAATACTTTACTTTTTTGTGAAAACCTCTAAAAAATTAGGATATATTTGCTATAAAAATAAACTTTTATCTTTATGCTCTCATTGCATCTATAGTTTCAAGACTTAATCCTGTTCCCTTTATAATTATTTCTATTGGGACATTCATACATAATAAATTTCTTACTATTATATTAACTCCACTATTATCAATAAACCTTCCTATTTCTTCTATAGAAAGACCAGATGCTTCTGATATTAATTCTATAGATACATTCATTTTTAAAAGATTTCTTATTATTTCTCCAACTTTTCCTTGTTCAACTTCCACTTCATTAAGTTTTTCAGAATTTATTATAATGTCAGCAACTCTTTTAAGTTTTAATCCTGTAACTTGAACAATACTTTCAATAGAAAAGTCAAGTTCCCACATTTTCCTTACTATAGATGAAAAAATTTCATTTTCTCTAATATTTATTAATCTGTTAATAGGCATATCTACTGCTTTTGATATATCTTCTATTGGCATATTAGTACTTATTAAATCACTTACTACCCTTTTATATTTTGAAGTAATTTTATCTTCTTCAGGTATAGGTTCAAATTTGTTTTCTTCTTTTTGTGAAAATTTTTCATTTCTTATAACTTGAAATCCATCTTTTTTATCATTTTCAATAGGCTTTTCACTAAAAGCAATAACTTCTTCCTTCTTTATCTCATTTTCACAAACTTTTTCTTCTTTAATAATATCCTTCTCTATGTTTTTATTGGTTATTTTATTTTTTTTATCTTTAACAAAAAGACTTAAAATTTTATTCTTTAATTTTATTAATTTTCTATTAACTTGTCTTTTTTTCACAATATATGTCCCCCCTAAAGCACAATAGAAATTTTCTTTAGTTATTTTACCCTAGCCTCTCTTTATATAGTATTTTCTAACCATAATAACCATTGCTTCCATAGATATTACCATTACTACTGCTAAAATTAATGCTTGTGTATATATTGGGTCTTCTGTTCTTACTATTTCTTTATCATTAGAATTAGATGATTTTTTATTTGTTGTATTTTTATTTTCTTTTTCATACTCTTCTTTACTTAAAGTTGATTTATATACTTTAGGATTGAATATATATGTATATCTTTCAACTATTCCATCTTTATTTGTGCCTTCTTCTCCTTCTACTGAAATGCTCATTTTAAAACTTACATATGTATTTAATCTTAAATAAACGTTTTTTACTCTAAGCTTTAACCCTTTTAGTTCACTTAATTTTCCTGAAAAAATATCAACCTTTCCATATTCCTTATCATCCATAACTATTTTTACATTATAATTACTAATAATACCCTTTTCTATAGCTTCTTCTAAGGTATAATTTTCTCCAAAACTTGTATTTTTTATATAACTGTCATCAAATTCAATATAATCTACATATCCCTCTTCATTCCATGTATTGTTTATTGTAAATTCATGGTCTTTCCCATTTATAGGACACCAAAACTCTTCCCCACCAAGGTCTTTGTCTTCGTCAGCCATAACATTTATATAAGGAATACTTATAAGAGAACTTATTAATGCAAGACATAGGAAAAAAATCACACCTATATATCCTATTTTTTTCATAAAAACTCCTCCATTACCCATTAATATTCTTTATTATAACATATGACCTTCTTATAATAAATTCAAAAAAAATGTGCAAACATTATGTTTGCACATTTTTTATAGCTATTTTATAGCTCCAAAGTCTATAGATATAACATCTGTCTTTTTTAATGGTTCTATTTCTATAACAGATATAACATCCATTGGTAAATTTACAATTTCTGAAACTTCTTCTTGTGCCAATCCCATTTGTAATAAATTTTTTGCTATTTGAATTATGTCATCATTTCCTTTAAGCTTCATAATTCTGCTTATGGCTAATCCTGTTGCTTCTGCAATATACTTAGAAGATATTTTCATATCTATTAAATTCTTTGCTATAGCTTCCATTTCTATATCTTCTTTAACTGTTCTAATTTCCTCTAAAGTTAAACCAGTTGCTTTTATTATATTTGCCATTGGCATTTGCATAGTTAATAAGTTTCTAACTACATCTGCCACTGTATTTTCTTCATAGTCTTCATAATTTACTGGTTCTTCTGAAACATAAGCCTTAACTTCTCCAACTGTTAATGCAGTAGCATGAGCTATATCCTCATATGCCATTCCCATAGAATATAAATTCTTAGCTATTGAAATAACTCTATATTGTTCTTTTATTCTTTCAACTCTTGTTACCTTTAATCCAGTTGCTTTGGCTATTTTTTCTAATGACATATTAGCATCTATAAGTTTTCTAGCTATACTTAATATTCTTTCATCTTCCCAATTTTCATCAAAAGAAACTGACTTTTCTTCAGACATTATTTCATTTAATCTTTCTTCACTTAATCCAGTTGCAAGTTTTACTTCATCCATTGCCATATTCATGTCTAATAAATTCTTTGCTATAGTTACAACCCTATCTGCATCTTTAAGTCTATTTACTTTTTCTAATGCAATTCCTGTAGCCTTTACAATGTCTTCTGAAGTAATATTTATTCCTGCTAAAGTTTTTATAAGTTTTAATGTTCTATCACTTTTAGGCTTTGAAGATTTCTTCTTTTCTTCTACCTTTGGTGCTTCAAAAGGATTCATTCCTTGATTAATATTTTGTTGTACATACCCCTTTGGATTTTGATACATAAACTCATTTTGTTGTTGATTTGGTTGTACATTTTGTTGCATATATTCATTTGTTTGTCCATAACCATTTTGTTGGAAATTTGGTTGTTGTACATTTTGTTGACCATAACCATTTTGTTGTTGCACATTTTGCTGTTGTATATTTTGTTGACCATAGCCAGCTTGTTGAAAATTAACATCTTGTCCAACATAAGCATTTGGCTGTTGCACATATCCATTTTGAACAAATCCGTTTTGCATTTGCATTCCTTGAACTGCTGCCATATTGTTTTGAAGATTTGGCATATTTTCATTTACCTTTGATGTCTTTACAATATTTTTATTTTCTTCTAAAGCATCTTCAAGCTTTTTATTCATATCTTCAATTTCTTTCTTTCTTGCTTCATCTAAAAGCTTTTGAGCATCTAAAATTTTCTTTTTTTCCTCTCTAAGCTTAGTAAGTTCTGCAATTAAATCTATTCTATCATCTTCATTATCATCTATAATAGGTTCTGTTACTTTTGCAAACTTTTTCTCTTCATGAATAGTAGCTTTTTCTTTAGGAACTTCTGCTTCATTTTTCACTAAGTTTTGAGAAACTTTTTCTTCTTCCACTATATCTTCTTTTGGCTCTTTCTTAATTAAATTTAAATTACCAATAGGAAGTTTTTTCTTCTTAGGCTTTTCCTCTACAGTAGGCTTTTCATACTGCATTTCTTCTTCTTCTTCTTTTCTATCCTTTTTAGGTTCAGTTATCTCCCAGAATATTACTGCTAATATAAGACCAACTATTAATATAATACCTGTTGTTGATGATAAAAATTTCATTACATAACCTAATTTAGGAATTGTAAGAATATGCTTACCTATAATATCATCCTTTGTTATAGGGTCATCTGCATTAGTATTACTTGAAGAAATACCTTGAGTAATAACTTGGTCTCCATCAATACTTATAATTTGGTGAGTAACCCTTTCCTTATCACCTGAATCTGTTGTACGAACATAGGTAACAACATCTCCAACCTTATAACTATCTCTATTCTTTTTAATTACTGTAATATAATCTCCTGGTTTAATCTCTGGTTCCATTGACCCAGTTAATACTACTTCATTCATATAATGAGATATACTATAAATAGTCGAATTATTTGCTGCAAGATTACCTATTAAAACATAGCCTAAAACTATACAAATTAAAATAAAGCCAACATTTTTTACTATAGCCATTGTATTTTTTGAGTCTTTACTTTTTACTCTTGCCATGTTTTCTTTCCCCCCTTTTATAATATGTTTCCATTATATCACATATTTTCATAGGAATGAATACGTTTCGACTTTTTTTAGGATTTATTTTGAAAATTTTGTTTCATTTCTTACATTTATGCTATTTAATATCTTATTATCCTTGTAGTTTCACCTTTAATTATTATGGTATTACATCACTAAAAGTAATATTGTCAATATATATATTCCCCTTTGCCCAATATCCTATCCATATACAAGTTATAGAATTAAAATCAAAATTTTCTGGTTTCCATATTCCATTTTCCTTAGTTGTGTTTTTTTGAAGATTTAATAAATCCACACAAATAGTTTTCCATTTTCCACTTTCTATTTTATTATCATACTTAAAAGAATCTGCTGTAAAATTTTCACACCATCCCGCTATTTGATTTCCCTTTGAATCTCTTAAAGCAACAAAGGGTGAACCTTCTGCCCCTTCACTTTCATTAAATATATCAAAAATTAAATACTTATCTATATAAGAAGATAAATTTAAAACTTCCCCATTATCATACATTATCTTTGTTCTAAAATCTTCAGGCTTATCTTTATAAGAATTTTTTAAATCTACATTTAAAACTACTTTATGATTATCATTAATCATAACCCCATCTTTAATAAAATCAAAGCTATTTCCTTCAATACATTCTATTTTGCTATCATCATTCCAAGAATTATAAAGAGTTCCTTGGTAGATTTGTTTATTATCTTCTTTAATATCCTCTTTATTTTCTTCTTCATCTTTTACTGTATCAGATGAAACACTAACACTATTTTCACTAGAAGTTTCATTATTTACTAAAGTTTTAGTTGAAACCCTAACCTTATTTCCTGCAATATTTTCTAAATTTATAAATCTATTATAAACAAATATTCCTGCTGCTAAAATAATTCCTACTACTACAACAAAATTTATTATAGATAGTATATTCCCTGTTTTTTTAATAGGATCGTTTTTATAATTTTTAAGAACACCTTTAGGATATGAATTAATCATTATTACAATAGAAATAAGCATAAAAATTAAAGATACTCCTAAAAATATTAATCCAGTTTTTAACCCTTTGAAAAAGGATAGATAAGTAATACTCATCATTATAATTCCTGGCAATATTGTTATAGTATTAAAGGTGGTTTTCTTTCTTTTATTCATATTATTTGTAACTACTCTATCATAAATTCTCCATATAATAACTATAGTTAAAACTGCTGCTGAAATTATATAGGTTATTTCTAAATTCATAATATCAAACTTAGAATCATATAAAAAACTTGATATAGTAATACTTACTAATATAAAAGTAATCATAAACCTAAGCATATCTACAATATTAAGCTTTCTATGTCTCATATTTTTTCCAATAATAAAATGCTTTATAATTAAAAATATTATAGAAGCTATTGATAAAATTAAAAAAGCTATAGAAAAATAATTAACCCCATCTTTAAACATATAAAAGCCAATTCCAGAAGCTCCACTTATAATTAAAAACATAATTAATAATACAATCACCTGAAATACCATAAAAATCCCCTTTACTTCAAAACAAAATTTTTCAAATTTATACTATCATATATGATATAGTTTACAGTAAATTTAAATATATTTCCACTAATGTTATTTTACTTAATATAAAAATAGCACTAGTTTTTTGCTAGTGCTATAAAAATTCTATTTTTAGAATTTGCTTTTACATTGTAAGAAATTCTATATTTATTATTTCCACCTAACTGAGTAAATAAATTTTAAATATTCTACAAAATTAAAATAGTACTAGCTTTTTTAGCCAGTGTTATTTTAATTTTGTAGAAAACTGTGTATTTTTAAACAAATACTGATATTATCTCTTTTCCATCATTATTTATTACTTCTTTCTTATACTCTTTATCTTTATTAAAATTAAAAATTAATAAATAGCCCTGATCTTGCCCATTAATATCAAGATAATCTGAAAGTTGTTTTAACCCTCTTTCATGGTACTTCTCCCCATGCCATATTTTAAGTTCTATTATATACTTATTGCTATTATATGTTATAACTATATCTAATCTTTTTTCCTCTGATATTTGTACTTCTTTAAAATCAAAACCTACTCCATTTATTATTGGCTTTATAAATGCTAAAAAGAGTAATCTACCTTGCCTTTCTAAAAATTCTTCATCCTTTTTACTATAATTTTCTTTCATAAATTGCTGAAATCTTAGTAATATCTTTTCTACATTTAATCCATTTCCTTCAATAAAATCACTTTTAAAATTATACTTTTCTAAAATATTATCTGATACTTCTATTTTAGATGATAAATAGTTATATATATATTGTTCATATATCCTATTACTTATTGATACTTTATTATCCCTTTTAGATAAAATTCCAAATATTACACCTAAATTTATTATAGGATTACTTAAATTAAAGCTTACAATCTTTCCATCAACAACTATACTTTCAATAAGGTTTTGAAGTTTATTATTATTTTCTATATTCTTTACTAAATCATCAAATAAAGTATTATTTTCATCTAATAAAAGCTTTACTGCTTTTATCATATTTTCTTCATTCCAAGAAGCTCCTAAATCTTCATCTATTATTTGACATATTCTACTTACTAAAAAGGGATATCCTTTTGTATAAAAATATATAAACTTTGCTGCCTTTAAAGTATCAAAATTTAAATTTTTATCATTTTTATACTCTTTAAGCATACCTTCTATTCCTTCTTCTGAAAGACTCATATCTACATTAAAAGGTACTGCTATATTCCATGGAGAATTATATTTTCTTTCTTCATTTGGTCTTAGTTTAAGCTTTAAATTCTTTATATCATACACTCCTGCTAGTATTACAGACTTAAAAGTAACTCCTCTTCCTTTTTCTCTATCTAGATATTTATTCCTAAGCATACCTAAAAAATCTAAAAATATTTGATTATCTGAACTTTTATCAACTTCATCTATTATAAGTATAACTTCTTTATTTATTTCTTTTATAAATCTTGATATTGCTCTTGATAAGTTTGTTAAACTATTAATGTCTTTGCTAAAGCTTACAAACAGTCCACCTAATTTTTCATCTATATAATCTAAGCTTTCTGAAACTAATTCTATAAATAAGTTGCAAAAATTTTGAGGAGTTGAAAAACTATCTATATCAGTACCCTCAAAACTTATACTTATAACTAAATATTCCTCCTTTAAATTATTCTCTAAAGCTAATAATATAGTAGTCTTTCCATACTGTCTTGGTCTGTTTATTACAAAGTATTTTTCCTTTTTTACTAATTTTTTTATATAATCAAGTTTATTGCTTATATCAACCATATAATGCTTTTTAGGATTACAAAGACCTGTTGTATTAAATTCCTTCATTAATGAGCACTCCTTTTTTTCATTTATCTTTTGCTTTATTATATATTATTATTTACTTTCTGTAAAAAATAAAAATGGAGGTATCATATTAATAGCTCTTAACGACTAATATAACACCTCCATAAAAATTTTATTTATTTTTTAATATTATACTTTTCCAAAAGCTTGCCACCGGAGATTTTCTAAGCCCTTAGTGCCCTAGCGAGAGAGCTCTTACTTTATCACTTACTTAAACTTTCCATTATTAAGGTTTACTTGAATATAATTTTCCTCCTTTTATCCATATTTCTCCAGAACATAAATAACCCGATGTCTTACTATCTTTTGGATCTTGTAAGGAGCCATCATTATAACGAAGGATAACATGTAAACTTTTCTTTTCACTATTTTTCACTTCATAACTCCACCAATTATCACCTTCTGAAGTCATTTTATCATTTAAACAATCATTCCATTCACCATTATAAGTATTCTTATCATCATCCCACACATAAGCTGCTACATCAGTATAATTTCCATAATAATGTATTATTATATTTCCTTCATCAGGATTTTTGTTATATACTAGTCCATTTTTAATCCATACTTCTCCTGAAACCTCATAACCACCACTCTCTGGTTCTTGCCCTGTTCCTAAACTACTCTTTAAAATAACTTTTAAATTTTCTCCTGTGTATGGTATTGTTTCACTACTCCATCCATCTTTGTTTTCGTCAAATTTATTATTATCACTCCATGTATATCCTGGAATATCATTACCATTAACATATGCATATATACTATCATATGCCTTTATATTATAATAGTGAACTATTACGCCTTTTAATTTATATATATAATCAATCTTAGTATCACCATTAATTTTAATTGAAGATTCTAATATAGTTGAATCATTAACTTTTACTGCAGCTAATTCATATTTAGTTATTGTTTCATTTTTAAATGTATAGTCTTCTCCATTTTTAATGTATTTATGCTCTGTATCTTTAATATTTTTTCCACTTTCATCAACATAGTTTATTGTCACATTACACTTATTATAATAATATGTTACAGTTTTATTAGAATCATAAGTTCCAGTAAATGTTTTATTTTCATTTATATTATAATAAGAACCATTATACTGAATTTGTTCCTTAGCTGTTATTGAATAAGTATCTGTTGATTTTCCATAATGTTTTTCAGTACTAAGAATTATATCTTTATTAGTATTATCACGATATTCTACAGTAACACATTTTAATTTTTTGTACTTAAATGTTACTTCTGTGCCTTCTTCACTATACTTAGTGGTAATACTGGAAATTCCATCAACTTCATAGCCTTCTATATCTTTAGCTTTTATTGTTGTTGTTTCTCCAGCTACACCTTTATAAGTATCACTACCAATTACATTATTATCTTCATCAACATAGTTTACTTTTATTGAACCATTTGCTGCTACAGTATTTTCTGTTGAACCATTAGTACAAATATATACTCTTTGAGTACTAAAGTAATATAACGCTCCTGAGGTATTATTTTTGTTATCACTTACTGTTATAGTTGACTGTTTTAATTTTTCTAACTGTTCTTTTTGCAAGATAACCCCTTTCCATCCAGCAAATGGTGTTTTATCAGCTTCATAAGATTTATCTCCTACTTTTATTGTTGTTGAATTTCCCCAATATCCAGTGTCTGGAATTTCAAAATTAATATTAGGCTTTATATTTTCCATAGTAACATTTATTGTATTTAATCCAACTTTCAAATCTGTTGTTACTACTTTATCTTCATATCCCTTGCTTATAACAGTTATACTACTAGCACCTGCATTTGCTTTAAAATCATACTTTGAAGCATTATTACAATGAAGCTTATTATCATTCCATATTGCATAAACATCATTTAATGTTTCCCCTGATGTATCCTTTGCATTAATTTTAACTTCTGCTACGCCTTCAACAATTTGTCCAGTAGATTGTCCTTCTTTAAAAGAATCTTTGTAATTTTCACCAGTTCCATCTTCATCCCATCCTGGGTTATTTTCTTGTGTAGCTTTTGCTATAAGATTTCCCTTTATATTAAGAGTAATATTATTATTATCATTTCTTAAATTTTTTAATATTAACTTATAAGTTACTTTGTATTTAAAGTTAGGTTGTAAAGCTAATGTACAGTCAGCATTTTTTCCTTCAGTTCCACTATAAACAATAGGTTTTTCTGAAGTATAAGTTTTAGTTTCTATACTACTTTCTGTACCATCATCATTAACTTTTATTTTTTCAACATTTATTTCTACTCCAAACTTTTCTCCATCAATATCACTTCCTCCTGATGAGCCACCTTCCTCCATAGTAACCTTAGGTATTTCAATGTTATTCTTTAAAGTACCATCAGAATTGTATATATCTGAACTTATATAGTTTTGTGAAACATAACCAGATTTACTAAAAACTAAATCAATAATACCTGGAGTAATATTTAATGAATAACTTCCATTTTTATCAGTTGTGATAGAAGTTCCATCACCTGCAACTACAGTTACTCCTGATATACCTTTTCCTTTACTATCTACTACTGTTCCTGAAACATTCATCTTAGTTCTAGAAGAAGTTTCAGCATTAACTGTAAGTTTTGCAAAGTCTATACAATAAGAATCTCCTGATGTTCCTATTCTTGCATCATCAATAAGCAATTGTAACCCTTCATTTGCTCCAGTACCTGCATATTTTTTTATTAAATATAAATATTTTTGAGGTACATTGAAATTAATAAGTTGACCAGCTGGTCCACTTTGACAAAGACTATTTATAAGCTTTGAAAGTTCTGGTACTTCAACACCACCTAAAGTTGCTGTAAATCTACTAGTTGAATCATTGGAAAAATGATTTTCTTGTTCATCACCTAATATGCTTTTATCTGCATCTCCACTTTGAAAATCATCAACATACATTTGAATTACAGCAGAAGTAACATCTTTTTCATCATCTATTTGTGCATACTTAAAAGTTATTGGTTGAGGTGAATTAAGAAAAGCCCAGTTTTTTCCATCAAAATTTTTATCACTAACATTAACATACACTTGCTTTGGATCCTTCCCACCAATACCTCTTACTCCTCTAACTGATCTATTAGTATATCCATCCCAATAAACTCTATATCCCTTAGGTATTTTAGTGGAGTTAATAGTTACATCTCGTTTTAAGACACCAACTGTATAAGCTCCTGAATTTCCTCCAACTGTAAAGTCCTTGTTAAATACAATACCTTCTTTAAAAAAAGCTTTTTTATCTTTATCTCCTAAGTACTGATATAATTCAAAATTGTTTCCAAGTAATGTATCAGTAGCATTAATGTTTTTAGGATCTGTATGATTATTCATATTATTTGCTCCAATTACATTCTCTATAAGATTATAAAATCCACTTGGACACATACGTCTATCAGTTCCTGTTGCATCATAATTAGTTGGATATACATTTAATCCATTATCTTTATCTTCTCCTTGGCCTGAACAATATATTGTACGGTTATACTTTATTCCAGAATATACATCATAATCTTTTAATTCACCTGTTACTTCATCTTTTACCTTAAATCCATATCCAAAATCATCTATATCTCCTACAATAACTTCAAAGGGTTCACAGGGAATTTTAGTTGTTATATTTTTTATTTCTTCTCCATCTATTGATGTAGTTAATTCATAATCAACTAATAAATCAACATTTGTTGTTAAGTTAGAAGTTGATTCTAATGTTACAGGGCCAAACTCTGCTATATCATTTTCTTTAGGATTAGTAATTGTATTTTTATTAATAATTTCTCCACCATTTTGAGTTATTTTCCAAGTTGAAGGAGAATTACTAAATTTTATACCAACACTACCATTCTTAATATTTAATTTAGAATTAGAACTGTTATTTCCTAATAAACTATCAAAATTAACAGCACTATTAAAATAAGCGGAGGTTGTCATAGTTGTCATACTAACTATTATTATTGAAACTAATAAAATTATTTTCTTTGATATCTTTTTTTTCATATAAAACTACCTCCTTCTTTAATTAATATTATATTGGTTTCCATTCATATAATGATAGATTCCATCAGAAGTTTTATAATAACTACTATTATAAACAGATATAACTCCATTATCTGTAATACTATTTTGGGGACTTATATAAACTTCTTTTATATTTTCACTTTTTTTAAATCTAAAACTATTTCTTACTTTATTATTTAATTTAGAATCCCAATTTCCATCTAATACATAATAAGTTTCTTCTTCTGTCTTAGCACCATTTCTTAAATTATCCCATCTATAAATTTTCATATATAAATATTTTTTAGTAAACATTGAACTAGGAATTTTAAATTCATACCATATTCCATTTTGATTTAATTTTTCCATAAATTTATTAGGTTTACTAACCATATAAGATTTATATTTAGTTCCACCTTCTCCACAAGAGTTTTCGCTATCTGAACTATTAAATTCTAAAAATAATCTACCAGCACACATTTTTGTTTGATCAAAATAAACAACTATACCATCATAATCTTCCTCAGTTGTTTCTCCATCTCCAGTTTCAGGACCACTTTCTCCTGTTCCTCCGCCAGATGATTGTAATTTGGTATATTTTATTTCTAAATTTTCAATAGGCTTTTTATCAGTTTGTGCAGTAAAATAAGCTAAAGTTCCTCCTAAATTAAATACTACAATTACACAAGCAAATATCATTCCAAAAGCTCTAATAGCTTCCCTTTTTCCTAAGTTTTGTATTCTAGCTCTCATTTTAAATATATTTACTCTAGGTTTAACACTAATAACTCCTGCTAAAACAAGGCTAGAGAATGTTATTGATATTATTAAGAATAACATTCCTACTTTAAAGTTGTATAAGAATCCTCCACTTGTTATGCTTACCATTGCCATTGTAGTTAAAAGTATTATCATTTTTTCATTAAGGCTTGTTTCAAATCCTGCTATTTTGTCGTATATCTTATGTTTTGATTTTACTCCTAATACTAGCATAAGCATACTTGTTGTAAATAGCATTGATATTATTAAGAATACTATTCCTGCTTTAAGATTTTTTAAGAAACCTCCACAGGTTAAACTTACCATAATTATTGTACTTAATAGTATTATCATCTTTTGGTTAAAGGTTGTTTTTACTCTTATAACTTTTCCAATAGCTGAGTTTTCTTCTTTAGCTTCTATTACTATTAAATATAGTGCTAAGGCTGAAATAATTGAAACAATTAAGAACAAAATACCTGCTTTAAAGTTTTGTATAAAACCTCCACAGGTTAAACTTACTAATATTAATGCAGTTAATAGAATAAACATCTTTTCCCCATTTGTTCTCTCTGCTAATATTACTTTTTTAATTTCTCCCTTTTTAGAATTTATTCCATACATTAATAAGAATGTAATTGCTACAAAAACTATAGAAACAATTAAAAATACAATTCCCATTGTAAAGTTTTTAACAAAACCTCCACAGGTTAAACTTACTAAAATAAGAATTGAAAATACTACAATTGCTCTATCATTAAAGGTTCTTCCTTCTCCAACAAGTTTATCTGCACCCTTTGCAATATATTTCATTATAAATAAAAGTAATACCAATCCTAAGGATACTCCAAAAGATATTCCTAAAAATTTCATTCCAACTTTAAAATTATCTAAAAAACCAGAGCAGGTGACACCTATAATAACTAAAGTAATTAAAGCTATAAGCCCTGCTACAAGTTTCTTATTACTTTTTTTATTCATTAAGCATCACCTCTCATTTTAAAAAACTTTCTATAATCTTCTTTTATTTTTCTTCCTGTTGATAAAAACATTATTTCTAAACTTATTACCATTATTATAGCTAATATTGTCATTGAATAATAATTTTGGTCACCAGTTTTTACAGGTACTTTATTGCTACCTCCACCATCTTCATATCCACCATTATTACTATTTCCTCCTGAACTACTTCCACCACCATTATTATTTCCTCCTCCTGGATTATTAGGATTACTTGGATTATTTGGATTGTTTGGGTTGTCTGGATTGCTTGGATTATCCGGATTACTTGGATTTGGATTATCTGGTGTTGTTGTATCCGGCTTAGGTGTTTGTGTATCTGGATTTGGTTTTGGAGTACTTGTTTCTGGTTTATTTGGATTTGGTTTATCTGGTTCAGGTTTATCTGGATTTGGTTTATCTGGCTCTGATGGATCTGTTGGAGTTGGATTTATTTTATATGCATGAGGATAAAATATATAAATATATTGCATATCTTGATATTTATTTCCTGACATTGCATCAAAGGATATATTTATACTAAAATCAACTACAGTATCAAGCTTCATAAAAATATCTTTCTTTAATAAAACCCTTTCATCAGCTAAATCCATAAGCTTTCCATTATATATAACCTCTTTACCATATCTACTATCATTTAATTTTATTACTACATCATAACCTTGAATTATTCCTTTTTCTTTAGCTTCTTCTAATGTATATTCTTCTCCAGTTAATGTATTTCTTATATAGCTTCCACTAAATTTTAAATAATCAAAATAGCACTCCTGTCCCCAAATATTCTCTATAGTAAAGCTATGAGTCACAGAATCTGCTGGTGCCCAAAAGCCATCTTTTTCTAAGTTAAATATTTCTTCAGCCTTTGCAGACATTGAAAAGTTGCTAAACAATAATAAGCTGAATACTAGTAGACATACTTTTAAAACACCTATTAACTTTTTAGCCACTATCTCAGCCCCCTTTAAATAAAACTCCAAAACTATTTTAATCTATTAGAAAGTCAAATCTATTTTTTCCTTTAAAATAACTTTTTATCTTATAAATAAATTAAACTTCCCCTCCCAATCCATAATCCTCTATGTATATGGGAGAGGAAGTCTTTATCTTGTTATTAAAATCCTATAACTTAAATTTATTGTGCTACTGTTGGGTCTGCCATATCTGTATCTGCATCTGTTCCATCTACATCAGTGAATGCCTTATCAGCAGAAACATTTGTACCTGCTTGAGTCCATCCAGGGTTGTTTTCTTGAGTAGCTACTATTTCAAACATATCTAATATATCAAGTGCTCCTGTTCCATCTGTTGCACTTGTTGTATTTAAGTCTTGATAATTATTTCCTGATAATAAAGGTAATTCAACTCTCATTTGAATCTTTACACCAGTTTCTGTTCCATTTGTTGCTTCAGTAACTGGACTAGCATTTGTTCCAGCTTGTAATGGTATTAATTCAATTACATTTCCACCTGTAAGCTTATCAAAATCTATTTCTTTATAGTCTGCATAATCTGAAATAGCAGTTTGATTACCAGCTCCATCTAATCCTTTAATTTTAATATATACTTTCCATCCTGCTTTATTCATTGCAGCAACTTGATCTTTTATAGCAGCTAATTTAGTTCCATTTATTCTTATACCTAATTTTGTTGTTATATTAGATTTATTTATAACATCTAAACCAGCATCTGCAACTCCAGCTTCTGTTCCAGCACCATTACCAAATACAAAAGCATCTCCTGGTCTAGCATAAAGAACTTTACCTGTTACTTGAGTTCCTATAATTGCTCTATTAATAGTATAGTCCTTACCATTTTCTTGTATTTTAACTGCCTCATTAGCTAACTTCTTTGTTCCTTCATCATCATTTTGAGCAATATCTGGTGATCTATGAGTTGCTAAATAATTTGTATCTGCTGCTATAGCCTCTAAAGTAGTTGAACCATTTCCAGCTAACTCTAAAGCGCTTCTTACTTTATCTTTATTTTCTCCAGCAGCATTTACTGCATCTCTAGTACTTACTCTTGCAACATCATAAGACCATAATGAACCTAATGCAGTTCCTGTTGTTCCATTAATTTTACCAGTAATTTCAACATGACCATTTGTTATGTCTAATTTACTTACTGTATTTTCATCAGTACCTTCTATATTCTTCATATCTAATTTACTATTGAAGTAAGCGAATGTTCCTGAAGCACAAATTGTAGCTCCGATTAGTAATGCTGCAACAACTTTTCTTGATTTTTTACTTATCATAATTAAAACCCCCTAAAATGATATTTTTAGAATATCTAAATTTAAATTACTTACGAAATCTCAAACCTTACATTATAGATTATTCTCTGTTTTTTTAACATTTAGAATATTCTGTATTGTAATAGTTTTCCTTTCCATGTCCTTATTGTATAACTTTCTCTGACAAATTGCAAGTCTTTTTTTAAACTTTTTTGAGATTTTCTTGAATTTTTGTCGAAGTAAAAGGTTGTAAACTTATTAAACGCTGATTTTATCTAGGTTTTTGTCATTTGTTTTAGACCTCCTTTGCTCTTTTATCTTTTTATGGAAACTAAATTTTAATTAATCTATAATTTTAGTATGTTGGTGTCCAATAAATTTCCAATAAAAAAAATAGAAACTCAATTAAATATCAAGTTCCTACTTTTATAAATGATATATTATTTTTAACCTATAATGTGCCAATTATTTTCTAAATAAGTTCTTTGCGTTTTTACGTGTTAAAACTGCTGCATTTAGAGCTACTACTACCATTAATGCTAAAGCTATTGTTGATATTAAATCTCCTGTTTGTACTAAATGAGGTTCTCCTGGATATTCTCCTTTCCCATTATTTGTATTATTGTTACTTCCATTATTATTTCCATTATTGTTTCCACTATTATTGTCATTATTATTTGGTGTTGTTGTTTCATTTCCATTTGGTGTTGTTGTTTCTGGTTTTGGAGTGCTTGTTTCATTTCCACCTGGTGTTGTTGTATCTGGTTTTGGTGTTGTTGTTTCATTTCCACCTGGTGTTGTTGTGTCTGGTTTTGGAGTTGTTGTTTCATCTCCTCCATCATAATCAGGCTTTACAATTATTCCTTCATTTGCTATTAATGGTTTTATTACTTTATATATTGTGTTTTGTCCTAATTGATTTGGATATGGATCTAGATAGTATCTACTTTGATCCACATTAGTTAATCCTCCAACTTTAAATGCACTATATATATCTGCTACTATGTAATTTCTTTCTCCAAAATGAGTAGCATTATTTGTTATAACTTCATTAATTTCTTGAATATATTCATCAATTAAATCACCTATACATACATTTCCAACACTAACATTACTATATGGATTATAAATATTAGTTACTATTACAAATCCACCATTTGACCTTTCTCTTATTTCTTGTGCTATTTCACTTAAATTATCTGCAAATTTATTAACAGATTCTTCAAAGGCTACATTTTTAAAGTAATCACTTAAACCTATCTTTATATTTTTTGAATAAGTTTCTAATTGTTCCTTTGATGCAGAAGAAAGCTTTGTTTGAATTGCTCCAATTATATCCTCTGTATGTCTTACATCTACTAAAACAGCTTCTCCTATAACATTTACAATTGGAACCATTATATCATTGTATCCAATAGAAACAGTTGAAAAAGTAGCATTTTTTAAATTAAAATCTTGCTTTCCAGACTTAATTAACTCTAAAAGGTCAGCACTTGTCATACTTTCTGCTGCTAATGTAAAAGGAACTGTATCAACAGCATAACCAACCTTTTCTACATAAGCTGTAACATTCTTACCTGAATTTACATATCCAGTTACCATTCCATCACCAGCTGCAAAATACAAATCAGTTTTTGTAGCAGCCCCAGCAAGCACTGGAATAGCTAAAATCATACTCATTGTTAAAATAACTGCTAAAATTCGTTTAAATTTCTTCATATTATAACCCCCTATTTTAAAACAAAATTATACATATATCTCACTTAAATTTAATAATAACACTTTTTTGAATAAATTTCCACCCAAAATTTTATAAAAAAATAAGAACCCAATTAAGCATCAAGTTCTTATTTTTATAAATCATATATTAACTTTTACTAGTTATTTATTACCTTGTTCCATTTCCCATTCTTTTCTAAGTTTTTTCACCTTATCTAAGTCAATTTTTATCTTTTTTGAGATTGTTTCATCATCTAAAACATCAAATAAATTTTTTGCATTTTCAATTTTATTTTTTTCAATTCCTTGCTCAATTCCTTGTTCAAGACCCTGTTTAAGTCCCATTTGCAGGCCTTCTTTTTCAGCTTTTTCTCTAAATTCTGTAAGAATAAACATATTATTAGCAACCATAACTTCCACATCCTCTCTTTTTGATTCTAAAATCTTTATTGCAGATTCTGCTAATTGATTATCTATTGTATTTTTTATCCAATGCTTTATAGCTCTCATTTCAACTTCACTTAAAGCATCAAAAAATATTGCTATTGCTTTTATTCTTTGCAAAAATTGTATTGCATCTATTTTTTGGTCTAATAAAAATATTGCTGCTGAAACATTTTTACTTTTTATTAACTCTTCTTCTGTGAAGCCATTATTAATATCTATTAAATCATACTGAAAATTTAGTAAACTATTTTTAAACATCTTCTCATTATATATTATTTTTCTAAACTCTCTTGGTACTTGCCACACTTCCTGCCCATTATATAATACTATTGGTATTATTGCAGGTATTTTTAAATTTTTATCATATTTTTTATGATTTGCATTTTTAGAATAATCTCTTAATATTTCACACATATAAAATAATAGTCTTAAAGGCATTCTATAATCTACTGTTGATTGAAACTCTAATAATATATAGAAAAATATTTCTGTATCTTTTATTTTTGCTTGATAAACTATATCACATTCTGTTTCTTCATAATCTGAAGTTACAAAAGATTTATTTACTAAGCTTAAATTTTCTACTGTTATTTCCTTTGCCCAATCTTCTTTAATCATATTTTTAAATAAATCTAATGCTATTTCCTTCTTTGAATAAAGGTCTTTATAGCTTTTATCATGTATATGATGCATTTCTTTATTTTTATCATCTATTTTTTTCATTATTTTCTCCTATCTTTATTAAGATAATTTTATCTTCTGTTTAAATTGTTTCTATTTTTCGATTATATTATACCATAGATTCACTTTAAATAACTATATTAATTTTTTGAAAATTTCCACAAATTATTGATGAAGTCTTTTTATTATTTTATATGCTATAACACTTTCCATTATAATTTCTTTTTAAGAATCTTATTACAAAAAAAGCAAAGAAACTGAATTTCTTCAGCACCTTTGCTCTATATTTATATAGTACTATTTTTTATTATATAAGTTTTTTTCCACACTCTGGGCAGAATTTTGCTCCATTTGTTTTTGTTCCACATTCTGGGCAGAATTTAGGTCCTTGACCACTTCCTCCTTCAGATGGTTGTTGTTGATAGTTTTGTTGTTGAACATTTTGTTGTCCTTGATTATTATTCATATTGTTCATATTATTCATCATTTGTTGTCCCATCATCATGCCCATTTGCATTCCCATCATATCAGATGCCATGCCACCACCTTGCATTTTTCCTTCTGCCATAGCATCAGTCATCTTTAATTTTTGGTACTTGTTTACATCATCCACCATATCTTGAGCTGACATTGTGTTCATCATCTTTTCCATTTCTTCTGGAATTGTTATTCCACCTATTGCAAAGTTTGTAACTTCAATACCTATTTTAGACATATCCATATCTAAATCATCTTTAATTCCTGCTGCAATTGCATCTGAAGTTATTTGAAGATTAAATATGTCCTTGCCTTCCTTTGCTATCCACTTCATTAATTCTTGAGGAAGAATTGACATAATTCTTTCTTTAGCTTCATTTATTGAATATTGTTGCTTAACTCCTGCTATTTTATCAATAAATGTCATGTAATCTGTTAATTTAAAACTAAAATTACCTAAAGCTCTTATAGGAATTCCTCTTCCTGTTCTTTCATCTTTCATATATACAGGCTTTTGAGTCCCCCACTTCATTGTAAATTCTTTTGTATTTATAAATAAAACTTCTGCTCTAATTCCACTATTAAAGCCAAACTTAAATCCTTTTAAAGTTGATAAGAAAGGTATTATTTGTGATTCTATATCATAACTTCCTTCATCTTTAAATACACCTTCAACCTTACCATTATACATAAATATTGCATCTTGACCTGGACGTATTATAAGTTTTGACCCCTTCTTTATTTCCTTATTGCTCCACTTCCAAAACATAAGGTCATCTCTATATTCTTCCCATTCAACTACATTAGAAAATTGATTTGAAAATAATCCCATTACTTTTTCCTCCTTTTTAATACAATATATTTTTAATATTATATCATAAAACATTATTTTAATTTTGTTACATTACATTTATAATTTTGACATAAATTCAAAAATTCCTACAACTAAAATTATTAAAATTATCACTAAAACAATTATCTTTACTTTACTATAAGGATATTCTCCCTTAATTTTTCCTGTTTGCCCATTTATCATTACATTATATACCTTATTTTTATAATTATAAGCTACAGAATATACTGGCAAAAGAAGATATTTATATGTTTCATTTGAATATCTAGGTCTTATCCTTACATCTCTAACCCTATCATATCTTTTTAATACATTATCAGATGCCATGCTTTTTAACTGACTATCCATTTTTGAAACTGCTTCTTTATGTCCATCTTCTAAGCTTACACTATAATTTTCAGATAAGTTTCCTGAAATATATTTAGGAGAATATGAAGAAACCTCCTTTAAGTTAAAAGGCATAATTCCATCAAAAAACTTTTTTTCATGAACTGATGAAGCTGGTATTTGTACATCATCAAAGAAATTTGATATATGTCCTGATGTAGGATACCAATCAACTTCTGTTTTTGTTTTTTCATTTCCTTCTTTATCTTTATATTTTACCTGTCTTTCCTTACCACCATCTGCTGTATAATTACATTCAGCTTGGGCATCAAAAGTCCAATAAGGTATATATATTCCCTGAAATCCGTTGCATAAAACTTATAAAAAGTTATATGCCATTCACATAAGTTCGTTACTCCTATGCAGTTCTCCTATGAACTTCTTATACTTTCATATAAGCGTAGACTA